>Ga0182024_10008156_pt1 | contig 22252 bp, 19 predicted proteins | sample P32metaG_FD_120480 | JGI IMG/M metagenome (GOLD analysis project Ga0182024, IMG submission 120480) | Permafrost microbial communities from Stordalen Mire, Sweden - P3-2 metaG (Illumina Assembly) | ecosystem: Environmental > Terrestrial > Soil > Wetlands > Permafrost | place: Sweden: Stordalen...
GCTGCGTTTAGGATCAACGCCGGGCGAACACTACGAACAACTTTGACGATCTTGTCTTCATCAAGCAGATCCAGTTCGGTCCGATCTGGGGCTACCACGACTCCGAGTTCGGGCAACAGGTTTAAGAGTTCAAAGCCAATTTGGCCATTCTTACCCGTTAATAGGATAGTGGGCGGCATCCGACTGAAGGCGAGGATGTTTGAAATGAGGCGCATTAGCGCCTATAAAGAATCCAAACTAGGTACGGGAGCTCGCGCCCAATCGAGCTACTGTCTGCAGAGAGGCTTCCCGGTTGTTATAGTATTTGTCGTAGTAGGACAGGTAGTCTCCAGCATAGATATCTTCGATCCATTGACGATTGTTCGCATACCATTCGATGGTTCTCGAAAGACCGTCTTTTAGTAAAATCCGAGGTTTCCAACCGAGCTTAGTTTCAATTTTTTTGCAATTCAGAGCGTATCGACGGTCATGCCCGGGCCGGTCGCGCACATAGGATAACAACGCCTCAGGCTTACACGTTAATTCGAGCAGCCACCGGCAGATCGTTAGATTTTCGTGGGTATCGGAACCACCGATATTGTAGATCTCCCCGATCTCACCCTTTTCGAGGACCACGAGAATACCGCGGCAGTTATCTTCCACATGTAGCCAATCCCGCTGTTGCTTGCCGTCACCATAGATGGGCAAAGCTTTATCTCGAAGCGCATTGGTAACCATCAAGGGAATAAATTTTTCTGGAAATTGAAAGGGCCCGTAATTATTGGAAGAGCGCGTAATAATGGCAGGGAAATTGTACGTTCGCACGTAAGATCGGACCAGCAAGTCGGAACTCGCCTTGGTAGCAGAATAGGGGCTGCTGGCGCTGATCGGAAATGTCTCATCGGCAAATTGCCCGGTCGGTATATCGCCATAAACTTCGTCCGTCGAAACGTGCACGAAGCGAGCAATACCAACTTTGCGAGCCGCTTCGAGAAGCACGAATGTTCCGTTGACGTTGGTCTGAATGACCCGCCCAGGTTCATAGATACTTCGATCAACGTGAGACTCCGCAGCAAAATGAACAACGGCTTCGCAGCCAGTCATCATTTCCTCAACAGCAGACGCGTCGCAGATATCGCCTTTTACAAATTGGTAATGCGGGTGTGCAGCGACTGGTTCAAGGTTCGCTAGATTGCCGGCATAAGTAAGCTTGTCGTAGTTAACGATTGAGTAGCCCCGATCGCTCGCCAGCAAATAGCGAATGAAATTGGACCCTATGAAACCAGCTCCTCCGGTCACAAAAATTTTCACTGGACTGAACCCGAGTTCCGCGCGACTCGCACACCAACCTCATCGCTCATCTTATTTGCTCCGGTCTTCGCCACCAAGTTGCTGGCCCGCAATAATGAATCGAACGTACCTGCATCGGTCCACCATCCGTCCAGGATTTCGTAAGTGAGAGTGCCTTCCTGTACGTAAAAATTGTTGACGTCTGTGATTTCCAGTTCGCCGCGGCCGGAGGGCTTTAAACGATGGATTTTTTCAAAAACGGTGCAATCGTAAAGATACACGCCAATCACGGCATAGTTTGACTTCGGGAATTTAGGCTTTTCTTCGATGCCAAGGATGTGCTGACCCCTAATCTCCGGAACTCCAAAGCGCTCGGCGTCAGGGACTTGCTTGAGCAGGATCTTGGCGCCATCTTCCTGTAATTTGAATTGAGTCACAGCTTCGCAAATATTATTTTCGATGATGTTGTCGCCAAGGATCACGCAAATTGGCTCGCCGTCGGCGAAGTGCTCTGCCAGGCCCAGAGCTTCAGCAATGCCGCCTTCACCTTCCTGGTAGCTATAATTTAAATGCTTTAAGCCGAAATCCCGTCCATTTCCTAGCAGCCGCAAAAAATCTCCAGCATTTTTACCGCCCGTCACAACCATGATCTCCTGAATGCCGGCATTAACAAGCGTCTGGATGGGATAGTAAACCATCGGCTTATTATAAATGGGCAGCAAATGTTTATTGGTCACACGGGTAATCGGAAAGAGCCGGCTCCCCGTACCACCTGCAAGAACGACACCCTTCATAGGCCCCTCATTTGCGATCGATTTTATCTTAGTTCGAAGAACTCTTGGCCAGCACTTTGTTAGCGTAGCCTTAAAGCCGCGATCCTTTTATTTTAGTTTGTATGCCATCTACTCAATCATGGCGAACTTCGCGATGGAAAGAGATTCGAAGGAACCTTTTTCGGCGAGTGGGCCAAAACGGGCTGTGCTCCGAGTGGGCCAGACAATCCAGATCGGAGCACAGAGAATGTCTTAACGCCCTTCCGCACGCAGCACCGCGGGAATTGTCTTGAACAAAATCTTGAGATCAAGCCCCAAACTCCAATTCTCAATGTACTCAAGGTCCAGCGCCATGTTGGTTTCCCACGAGGGATCGTTACGAGCTGTCACCTGCCACAGCCCGGTCAAGCCAGGACTAACATCCAGTCGCCGCAAATTCTCTAGGGAGTATCGCTCGTAATCGTCAACGGGGTGCGGCCGAGGTCCCACGAGACTCATGTCGCCACGGAGCACGTTCCATAGTTGCGGCAACTCATCGAAGCTGGTACGGCGCAACCACCGTCCAAGGCGCGTAATTCGCGGGTCATCCTCCAATTTGAAGAATGGACCCTCGCGCTGATTCTCAGCCCGTAACTCCTCTTTCCGTAGATCCGCGTTCACACACATCGTCCGCAGCTTGAAACAACGGAATCTCGATCCCTTGTGTCCCACTCTGTCCGCCACGTACAGGACGGGCCCCGGCGAATCAAGGCGAATCAGAATCGTCAGCAACAAAAGAAAGGGCGACGTCAAAACCAGAGCAATACCGGCAAACAAGATATCCAAGGCTCGTTTCATGGCGAGGCCAACTGCGGGAATCGGCTGCCATTGGAGATCCATCACTGGGAATCCGCCGATCATGTGAAGGGGAGCGCGCCAGCCAAGACCGTCGTACAGGTCAGGCAACAGCTTCAACCCTAGCCGCAATTCGCGGGCCTCCAGCACCGTCGTTTTGACCATCTCTCGCTCAGAAGGCAGGGTGACAAAAATTTCGTCCGCGAATTGAGTCAGCGCTACCCTGCGAAGATCCTTTATTGTCCCAAGAACTCGGGGATCGGTTGATCGTTTGGAATCGAGGAATCCACAAACCTGGTATCCCAGGTGCGGGTTTTCTTCGAACCATCTCGCTAAAGCTTGGCCGGTACGTCCGGCTCCGACGATCAAAACACGCGAAACCCCAATTCCCTCCGCTGACCGATATAAGACCATTCGCCGCTTGAAGTAACGCCATCCAGACAGAGTAAGTACGTTGAACACGCCCGCGGAGATTATAACCAGCCGGGAGATATCGTTATAACCGGTTATAAAAATAAACAAGACTAAAAGTGTAGTTGCGACTCCAACAGCCCGGGCAACCATCAAGCTCTCGTCTAAGACGCTTCGGTCGCGGGGCGTGCGGTAAAGATTCTGATTCGCACATCCTAGAACAACAAGGGCGGCGTATAAGAAAAAGCAACCGGCGTACGCTTGTCCCGCGACCTGATTGAACGCGTAGCGCTGTGCGGGGACCTCGAGGCCAAAACGCAAACCCACAATCAATGCGCCGACTATGCATACTAAGGTCGCGTCGATGGTCGCGTAGGCAATCTGCACGGACAGTGCACGCACCAAACTTCGGCCGCGACCCCGACCAGTGGGCAGCACTTGAACGGGCAGCACGCCTTCGGTGAACAAATCTTGAGGAGGTGCCATCACCTTCAGCGTGGATTGTCTACGGCGCGCAGCCGTGGTGTTCATGTATTTAGCCTACTCCCTAGAACCATTTTCTGATCACTCTGATTCCTTTGAAGCAACAGCACAGCGCAAAGCGAACGGAAACGTGGATGGACTGAGCAAATTATGCCCGTAGGTCGTGCATTTAGAATCTCTTGTGCCGCCACTATGCGCTTGAAAACAAAGGGATGTCGCGGATTGATGCTGTCTGGCGAATTAATAAGCGAGTCAATCTTCTTGAACCCAAGACGCAAATCCAGGTGACCCGGCGTGGAAGCCTCTACTGAGGCCAGTTTAGGCCAAACTTCTGTCCCTGGTCGGTAAACTTTTGCCAAACAGAAGCCCCGCGATTGCGGCGTAGTGAAGGCACCCTGCTACCTTAGTGCTGTTCAGGATGATCCTGATGTCTTGCAGCTTGCTGCTGGTCAATTCGACCGGGCTCGAACAAGATATCATAGTCCTTCAGCGTCCCGGCAAAGCCTATCCAACGGTAACACGGAGTCCCGGCGCTAAACCTTATATTAGGTCGACAGTGACATGAACCACAAACGACGACATTGCTTTGCACCCTTTGAGCGGTTGACAAGATCCCACAGTCTGAGTTTTCACTTCTGTAATCGGATTTGCCCCTAAAACTGTCGCGTATCCGCGCTCGTCCATCAATCCGCAGCGTGCCTCAACATGGAAATTGACTTATCAGGCTCAGGCTCCTTGCTTAACCCGGCGGCACCCGTGATTATTACACGTAAGGCCTCAGCAGCGGCCTCGTAAACCGCCGCCACGGTAACAAGCCGCAGACAATAGGGCTGATCAAACTGACAGTAGTCAAAACAAGGGCGGCACCAGAATTCGGGTCGGATCAGCACGTGGTGGCCTTCGCCCAGCGGTCCAAACCAACTGGGCTCAGTGGGACCAAAAATCCCAACTACGGGGACATCCAAAGCTGTTGCAATATGCATCGGCCCGCTGTCGTTACAGACCAGCAAATCGCACCGACTAAGTACCGCCATGAACTGACGTAATGGTAAGGACAAGGGAACACAGTGTTTCAGAATCTCAATGGGCGGCACCTGACCGGGATCGTGAAACCAAATGATTTTTGTAGCAAACTTACCCGTCAATTGCTCGGCAATCGCCCGGAAATTCTCCTCCCCCCATTGTCGAATCGCACTGCGTGCTCCGGGATGGACGGCAACCACAAGGTCCTCTCCGTTCACTCCGCGCTCTGCCAAATATTGTTCAGCCCAGTTTCGTTCTTCTTGCTTCAAGCGCAAATGAGGGCGTCGAGTGAGAATCGGTTTATCTAGATGCTCAAGCAGGCGCAGCCATCGATTCGAGAAGTGAGGCCTCGCAAGATCGGGTGTTACTGCGTCGGTGAGCAAGAAACCCCCGCCCCCAAAAGCATAGCCCACCCGCCGGCGGACGTTAACTAGCCAGAGAATAAAATTCTCCCGAATGTCTGCTCGCGCGGTGAATGCGAGATCAAATTTTCGATTGCGTAACGACGAAAGAGTTCTGAGAAGTTCAATCCAAAAGGGGGAGAAAGGATTGTATTTCTGCCAGCGGGAATAATATTGAGCCCAAGGAACCCGCACGACGATGATCTCATCTACCAGTTCTTGATCGGTTAAAAGCGGAACACATTTGGGGCTGGTCAACATGGCGATGTGGGCGTCGGGATATTGAACCCGTAGATTCTGCAGAAAAGGTAGTTCCATGATGACGTCGCCGAGATTCCAGTATTCCAGAACCAATATGCGTCGCACTCCCCCTGATATCGCGATCGAAGGGGGGCGCAGGTGGTCCACCAGCCGCACAATTGGACGCAGAATAGCTTCGATGATCCGAATCAGCCTACGTTTGCCGGCGCCTATTCTGACAAGGACACCCAGCGCGACGACATCGGCCTCGTGTCGAGCGGCGTTAAAAGACGAAGGGAGTGGCTCGATTTGAATCAAAACGACCTTTCACAGCTATGGAAGTGATCTGCCTTACGCTGAAGGCTGCCGCGGTACGACCTTCCGGGGCCTGCGGCACCAGACCCATTTGCGAAATCCATGGGCAACAGTTTCAAAAAGCTTCCCTTCATCCCAATGCTCTGGGTATAGCAGCACCTACACTTTCGCAATCGTGCTTACCTTTCTAACGTCGGAAGTAAGCCCAGTCTCTACAACCGCGTTCTCAACGATTCCGCTAATTATATGAATAATCAGGGCATGGGCTTCCTGAATCCGAGGTGTCGAGTCAGCTGGCACAGTCAAACACAGATCGACGCAATCGCGTAATGCGCCGCCAGATCTTCCAGAAAGACCGACGGTTGCCATTCCGAATTTCTTCGCTAGTGCCGCGGCTCGTAGCACGTTCGGCGAATTTCCACTGGTGGATATCGCAAGGACCACATCTTCGGGCTTTCCGATCGCCTCAAGCTGGCGCGAAAAAACATTTTCGAATCCAAAATCGTTGCTGATTGCGGTTAAACATGAAGAATCCGTTGTTAAAGCGATAGCGGAAAGGGCGGTTCGCTCAGTCCGATAGCGCCCCACGAACTCTGCAGCGATGTGTTGTGCATCAGCAGCGCTACCGCCGTTGCCGAACACGATCAGTTTTCCACCGGCGCCCAGTCGCTTCAGAATCAGAAAGGCTGCCTCAACTATTTTATCGCAGTAGTTCCGGGCAAGCTCTACTTTGACGGCAATGCTCTCTTCGATTTCCTGCACCGCGTAATTTCTAAGCTGGCTCATGATTATAATAGGGCCTCCAGTTCGCGAAACAAACGAACGAAAAGAATGCCGAGACGTTCGGCGGAAGCCTCTAGGATCTAAATGCCCCGCTTCAGGCGATACAACATCCCCGGAAACGCCCCTACTCCTCGTATCACAGCCCAAGCGCTAAGGAAATCAGCTTTGATCACACTTAATATTATATAAAAAGCTACATAACGAATTATGAAATTAGGGATGAAAGTGATCCATTGAATCACGGTCGCGTGCTTGTACATTACATACAGACAGTTACGGGTACCGGTGAACTTACGCATCTGCTCTCCAACATTCTTCCGGTAATCTGCGCCTTCTTTGTGCCAAAGCTTCGCCTTTGCCGCATACCAGATTTGGTATCCGGCTTTCCGAATCCGCAGCGATAGATCCAGGTCCTCGCCATTTCCAAAAAACCTCTCGTCAAATAGCCCGACTTCACGCAAGACCTCGCACTTCAGTAATACTGCGCATCCAGTAGCCCAGTCGGTTTCCTTATCTCGGCAGAACTGGCCTTTGTCAACCTCCTTGCGCCCGACGTGCTTGGCGATACCCGTCCACAAACTGAATTCACCTCCTGCCCACCAGAGTCGGTCCGGCAAATCCCAGAAATAAATTCTGGGCGACACTATCGCTGCCTCCGGATGTTGTTCCGCCACGCGCTCCAGTTCGCTCAGGAAATCAGCATCTACGATCGTGTCGTTATTCAGTGGTAATACATACTTGGCCCCCCGCTCCAACGCCCACCTCATTCCTACGTTGCATCCTGCGGCGAATCCTATGTTGTGGGGCTGCGGAAGTATCGTAATTTGAGGAAACTGACTCGCCAGATATCCGACCGAGCCGTCCTTGGAGCCATTGTCGACGACGATGATTTCGTATTCTTGAGCTTTCATCTTCACCAGACTGCGAATGCACTCAGCGGTCATTTCCCTGCTGTTCCAATTTAAAATGACGAACACGATCACGTTAGGTTTGTCCTTAGCCGCTTACTCTGACAAAACAGCCCGTACCCGCCGGAACCCGGGCGGGGGCGCTCAGCGTTCGTACGAGCACGACAGTTGCGACCCTGGTGGATCGCATCGTTAGGATTACTGCCGCCAACTGCCGTTCGCTTGCGAACGAGGACGTAAAGTGCTGTGCAATTGGGGGGCTGGGCTGGTAGGATTCGGACTCCATTGCGAGACCACCTTCCAAGATAAGCCTCCAAGGTCGGACCTTACGAACGTGATAGTGCCGTTCACTGCTAACGAACTCATACCCATTAGGTCGATGTTTCCGCCTGTCGCGAATGTCACAGGGCCTCCTAACGTAAAGAACGTAACAGTCTCGCCGGGGCCTAGCCCACTCTGGATTGTGGTGATGGGTGTCGCAGATGGATTTAGACCAATCGAATGGACGCCCTGAATAAAAATGGAAGTCGCTGGTGATATCTGCGTCGTAAGGCCCGATGTGGGTGGAACATTTGTTGTCGTGGACTGGAATAGATTATCTTGGTAAACAACGCTGGCGAGATTTGTCCCTTTCACCACCATATCGGGTGGTCCGAAAATTTGGTTATGAGCGAAAATAATCCCTGACGCTAACGTCGTCTCGACATCAAGATCGTAGCCTGCGCCACCATTGATTCCTACATTGCCCGCGAAATATCCGTCGGAAATTGTCACCCCTTTGGTTCCGATTCCAGTATTGTTTGTGATTCGGTACGCACCTGAAATGGCTTCATGATGAGGATTATAAAAAGTAAGATTCACAGCCCCATCAATCTGCACCGCCGTGGCCGCGGCTTGAGATATTAGACCTTCAAAGGAAACCGTAATCGGATATCCACTCACTCCACCGCTGAACCCACCAATATAGATGTTGGTCCCATCTCCGGACCCATCGAACTGGCAATTTCTAAACCGCACTTCAAAAATCGAACCCTCCAGTCTTAAAGCATTGCCCCCGTTTGGAGGGCGGCCCACCGATAGATTATTAAATAGCAACCATTGATGATCCGAAGAAAAATCGTTGCTCCGTCCCCGCAGATGCATCGAAACGCCGGCAAACCCTAGCATTGAAATGTCATCGAATGTCGAAAACCACAAGCCGGAATTTGAAGTGGAGCTTGCATCCAAAAAGAAGCCATCTTCGCTGGTATTCCCGGCAGACCCAAGGAGACGAAAACCAGTGAGTAGTACGTTTGCGGCGGGAGTATTATTGGTCTGGGGCAGGACAAAAACAGGACTGTTCCCATTGATCGACTGCAGCGTCGTACCGTTGCAAGGCAATGCCACACTGCATGTCGGGCTTCCATTTACACCGCCCGAGGCGCCCATGCCTATAATCTTCAAAGCTTTGCGAAGGGTGATCTGATTGACGGTATAAGTGTAAGGACCGAGGTAAATGGTAATCGCCTTCGTCCCCGGATCGATCGATCCGAGTTTTGGATTTACATTTGGCGCGATGGCGTAAATGATACAGCCGTTTGCAGGACAAGCGGCCACGGCGTCCGGTACGCCACCCGGAAACCGATCAGCGAACAGGATATTCGAGAGATTCTGCATGCTGACCGTCCCGCCTGCGTCTGTGATTTGGGAACTCGTAAATCCGCCTCCAGAGAATTTTGGAACGACATTTACCGGACCCACCCTCCCCTCGATTGAGGGGTTCGAGGCGCTAGAAGAGACCGAGTTTGAGTTTTCGACGGAACTGGCTTGTGCCGTTTGGCTACCTCCGGTGGGAATCACACTTTCTGTTGCCGACGTAACACCGGTTGAAGTAGTAGCAGGGGCCTTGGCGAAAGCGGATGGGGGCAGCCCGCCTAAAGTCTGCGCGTCCGCAGCTTCTATTGCGTATGGCACACTTACCATCAGTATTCTCGGTTGTTCCTCTGATCCCGGCCTCATCACTTGTGTGCCTAACCATCGTGGTTCCCATGAGGTAAAAATCTCCATGGGCATTCCGTCCCGAGTACCGGATCCCAACATCACTTCGTAGCGACCTTCAGCATCAATTTGGACATTTTGAACTTCTTGCCAAAGGGCGTTTCCAGCTTTCGGGTCATCATAAACGACAAACTTTATCGCTACGGTACCCCCGCCCGAGATTGCGTCTTGCCCCTTTACTGAGCCAGCGATCTTCACGAATCGAGGCACTCCTCCACTACATGGACCGGAGCCCGTCGTGCACTGGGCTTCACAAACCAGAGGCGCCACCGCAACCAAAAGCAAGGTGACAAGTTTCTTCCTAACTGAATTCATCTTTCTCCCCGCAACTCAAACTGAAATTTGCAGCGCACGGTCCGCTGAAAGAGAGCGACTACCGTAAATGAAGGTTCTTTGTCCTTCGAAGCCAGCCAGAAACTTAGTACCACTCCAATATCTAACCATACCATTAAACCTTGCATTGCTGATTTTTAGCACACAAGTCCAAGCGCGCGACTCTGCGGCTTTTGTGATCCGTCATCACCGGATGGTCGAAATTACAAAGCGAGTACATACGTTTCAACCACAAACGCTCTGCAAAGGGACGATCTTCAGCAATCCAGTCGTCCCGATCGAATTGCCTGTCGGAGTAGCGCCCGTTGAATTCCGATACCGCTGCAAGTTCTCCAGTAACTCTGGGTGTAAGGAATCGTAGTGCGTCGTCGAGATAGAAGGAAACGAACGGAAGCAGGCATTTCACGTTGGCGTTAGCCATCCCTTCACAAATCGCCGCCGCGCCTGAATACAGATCCACGTCGACCGAGACAAACCCGATAGGCAATCTCGATTCTTCCTGGAGCCATTTCGGCAGCGTATCCTGTATTCGGCCGACTACCAACTCCGTCTCTGGGGGAAGCATTCGGCGCAACCGAACGACGTCCGACGGAAAGTCTCCCGGATTCCACAACCACGGAGCATCTCGGCGGTCAGGACTCACCGGCAGACCAGAAATCGCATCGAAGCCCACAACCTCGATCTTCAGTCCCGTGCCTCGAGATAACGTGGCAGCGTAGCGGGAAAGTTCTAGGAGTCCGTTGCCGCCGGCGACACCAAATTCGATTGCTGTAAATCCAGTCTCCCCAGCCAAACTTGCATACTTGCAGGCAGTTTGCAAACCCACCGCATAGGGCGGGTAGCGCACCGCGTCAAACAAAGCGGCCCACTCAAACGCGTAGCGCCGTGCGATCCCATTGGTGAGAGCGGCTTTAAACAAGAGGCGAAACGGGGGTTCACAAACAAGACTGCGCAGAGCTCGGTTCATCGTAGTATTCTCGATCGGCACCTGTTCAGCGGTACGCTCTGAGCAGCGTCCCACTACGGGACAGGACATACCGCCGCCAAACGGCGGTGATAAAGGTTTGACTGCAGACTTCAAAACCGTCTCCGAGGAAGAAATGACCCGTGAGGCTTAATTGCATTTCAGACGATAACAAAATAGTAATAGCTATGATATAGACCTTCGGTGGCGTCGTAACGCTCCACGGCTTGAACTTTAGCCCCACAGGAGCGAATAAATTTTTCAACTTCGTTCCTGGCAATTCCGTTCATTTTAATCGGTGCCAATCCCAGTTCTTTAAACAGCCACGATCGGGGGATACCGATCGACGAGAGCAGCCACCAAAGACGCCTTCTGATCTGAAGGCGCTGTCGAAGCGGTACTTCGTTGGGTAGTTGGAACACGACAACGCCATTCGGTTTGGCTACCCGAACAAACTCGGCGATGTAATTCAAGATGGTGCGCTTCTCGGGCAGGTGCTGGAGCACGAGAACCGTAAAAATGAAATCGAAGGACTTGTCGGCGAACGGAAGCACCTGGGTCTCACTCGTCACAAATTCACAGCGAGACAACTGCGTGTCGAATTCCTTTGCCAAATGTACCATTTTTTCCGAAACATCGATTCCTACGCACGAGGAAAAGTAAGTGGCAAAGCCCCTGGTCATTCGCCCAACACCACAGCCAAAATCTAGGAGCTTTCCGTAAGACACGTTAATCCCATTGGCTTTGCATATTGACAGGACACGTTCAGCTTCCTGTGCTCCAGTGCTGAAGAAGTCCTTGGGATCCCACTTGCCGAACTTCTTCTCTGGATCAGAAAGAATAGTCCAGAGAGGATCGAGCTCAGCAAGCGTATTCCAGTTAGACGACATTGAATGCTACCTCCATTGGAGCTCCAAAAGAATTATACTCATCCCTTCCCGATTGTCGCCCTATACTTCCCTAACCATAGATTTCGCCCGCGTACCCTGAAACGGATGCCCAGTTGAAACACTCCCAAGTATGTGCCTCTCCGCTTGCTCCATAATCGCTGGCCAGTCCACATTTGGGGACAGGGATTGGGCACTGAGATGGGTTCCAACAGCAGGGAGCGGAACCCATAACCTCCATCTCGGGCCGAAAAGAATCTGTCGCCAGCAATATATCCAAGACTTCATAATGACTTTGCTGATGAAGCGATCTCGTACAACGTGCCTACCGAAAAAGAACAGATTGAAGATTCGACGCTTCGTTAAACTAAGCCACAGGCTAGAATCAAAATTCCGTCGTTCATAGCTGCGAAAAACCGCTTCTGTCTTCTTTAGTGTCTGACGCGTAGTTAGAAACGTTAAGCATGTCGAAGCCGCCGTCCTCCAGTGCCTTCCCCCATGAACCGTTAGCCATTTGGGCTGGCGGTGCAAATCTAACGTATAGCAATCGAGATGGTCATAAGGTGTGATGAAATGCACATCTTCATGCTCTGAGAGGAAATCAATCATATGATGAAACTGACCAGGCAAATAAACATAGTCGTCCTCCGCGAAGTAGACGACATTGGAATCTTGCTGTTCTAAAAGAATATCAATCTGTCGACCGAACGTCGCCTGATTCCCAATGCTATCGAACGGCAAGAGGGTAACGTCATCTGGATCGAAGTACTTGGTGAAAAGATCCGCATATTCAGGGGGGCAACCATCTAGCAAGACCCAAATCTTCGCTCGTAGTCCGCTAAGGGAATCTTTGAATGACTTTAGACAAATCTCCGAGAGTAAGTACTTGTCGTGGCCGCACCGAAGTGACGCGGCAACGGCCGCGACTTTAGGATAGATCCGATAGGCAACCGCAATATCGTAGCGTCTTTTATGATCTTGCATTTGATCTTGGCTTCAATTCAAAGCCGCATTCCACCCGACCTCAAAATAATTCTAACGATTAGGAGTCTAGATTGATGCCTGCACCGGTAAGTTCGTGCGGCCCACACTCTCGTCAGGGTGGCCCATGATCACCGCTGCTGAGGCCAAGAACCCAAGATGGACCCAACTAAAGGCTAGTATGGTGCCATCAGTTGCTTGAAATGAAATCCCATAAAAAAGGGCACCGGCAGTAAGACCAACAAGCATCGAAGTTTGGCTATTATTGGAGCGCAAGCCCTGGCGCAGCTTCGGCCAGATCGAGATAAAGAATCCAAAGAGCGTAGCCAAGCCAAAGAGGCCTGTATCGTGCAAAATCCGAAGCGTCACGTTTCCCACCCATACCGAATTGCCTGCCCATTCCGGAACTACACTGGCCCAGTCGAATGACAATTGAATGCTGGCCGTGCCGCTTCCGAGCAACGGATGGCTCGGAATGTCCTGCAAAGCCGCCTGCATTTCAATAAACCGCGATATCGTTGTTGTCTCCGTCAGACCCTGAGTAAAAAGATCGCTGAACCTCTCTTGCAGCCCGCCACTAATCGTCAACACTGCAACGACCAAAATCAGCACGACCGGTAACGCGAAACTCACGATCGTGCGCTTACTGTCGCTTCTGGTGGGGCGCGCCTTCCAAAATACCCAACAAACCGTAATAACGAGGGCCAGAAGCGCCGCGCGGGAGTAACTCAAGATCGTGGCCAGCAACGCAATTAAAAAACACGCCAGACTGCCGAGGCGTCGGTGATCGCCGACGTAGAGTGCCAGAAACAAGACCGCACAGGATCCCGTGTACGCTCCAAATAAGTTGGGCTCGTACAGCGAACCATATGGAGCCGCTACGTCAACTAGATAAGCTCCAACTTCCATTCCAACTGTCGTCCCGAAAAGATGGTTCGAAGCGAAACAAAGAATTCCGTAGACTGATTCGACGACTCCAACAGCCAGGAAAATCCGAAACGCCTTTCGAAGCGTTTCCACGTCCGTTACCAACAGGCGAATCAGGAAGTAAGGGAGAACCACCAAGTTATTCAGCAGTGCCCAGCGCAGTGTTGATGACGGCTCAGAGGATCCAAACGCAGAGCCGAGGTAGTTGATCGCTACGTATGCTAGAATCCAATAATCCGCTCTTTCGAACCTCGTTCTGGCTTGGTGGCGTAAAAGTCGAACACATAGGACCAGCGAAACGACCAGTACGGCGAAGTGTTCTGGCCGCGCGTTCCACCCCGATACTTGTATAAAAAAACGGGGCATCGCGCTCATTCCCACTAAGACCGAAATGGCCCCGTAGGGCCAGCGGGTCAGAGTAAGAAGTACGATCGGTATCCCCAACATCACCCAGGCAGCCCAAGAAACATCCTCCTCTAGAGCCAAGCGGCATACGATCACAATTGCCGCGAAAACCGCAACATAATCTAGTCGCCGCGCTAATTTGGATGCCCACCAGGGAGCCGAAAAAATGTATGTCATTATTCGAATTGCCAGGCAGGAGACACTTGGTCGTTAGAACCGGGTGTGCTTGGTCTTAGTTCCCGCGATTGCACTGTGCTGACAAAAATCAGTCGCCCACCGGACTTCTCCGCCCCAAAATGCCGTCAATAAAACCACGGAAAGTGCTCTTAACCTTTAAAATCCGCTGGTCCTCGAAAAGACAAATTAGGACCATGGATTTTGCGTAGGTCCACAGGTACCAGAACAGCCATTGGGGCTCGGCACGTAAGTACTCCCGAACGAGAATTACGCTGTTCCGCGCGACGAAATAGCGGCGTAGAGGAGAATGATTCGACGTGCCGAACTTCCTCCCTAGCAGCCGATGCTCCGTTGGAAATCCCATGCCGTGTATCATTACCGGTTTGGAAGTCATCAGTACGCGATAACCATGCGCACGGGCGCGCAGGCAATATTCCTGGTCCACGCAGTCGACGAAAAAGTCATCGCGAAAACCACCGATTGCTTCGAAGACTTCAATTGAAATCAAGCTCCCCGACGTAAGCACGGTCTCGATTTCCCTCCAGGGAGAAAGGTTGTGCCCGATCGGTTCGCTGTACCAAACCTTTCCGCTTCCTTTGTGACGATAATTGGAGCCGATAACCGCCGCACGTTCTGGACTAGGATAACTTTCGAACACTTCCGCGATTGAATCAACCATGTCCGGTGCAACTTCCGTGTCTTGGTCAAGAGTGAGCACCCATTTATAGCCTTGCGACGCAGCCCATCGAACACCCGTGTTGAGTGCGCAAGCCATTCCTTCGTTCGAAGCATTCGGAATTAGATGGATCCCTAATCGTTCAACAACCTCCCTGATTTGCTCGACACAGGAACTTCGCGATCCATTGTCGACAATTACGGTTTGGCCGACTTGTCTGGTGATCTTCTCAATCCGATCAGCCAACCCTGAATCGGGATGATAAGTAACAACTACAGCACATATCGTTTGAGTAGTTGGCGGATCGGTCATCTAGATAACTCGGAAACGAGTTTCAGTCCGAAGGGCGGCGTGCGAGCAAAACGATATGAAAGGGCTTGATGAGTTCTTGAACCTCTACCCTTAACCCGGCCACTGCCAGAAGTTCACGACTATTCCGCTCGTCAAAGACATGATGGTGCAAACAACGGTTTTCGATGTTGCGCATCGATCTCCGATGGAAATCAGCCTTGGTGCCACTTGCTGGATCGAGAGCTTGATCATGAAGCCTAAGAATCTCCTCCAAGTGAGTCAAGTCTGTTTCGTCCGTTCCCCGCTCGTAATCTTCGATCATGTGTTCAACGGGCGTTGGCTGGCGTCGATGATCAAAAGTTAGCCGATAGTCTGGAAGGATAACGACGAGGACTCCGAGAGGTCTCACGACCCTTTTCCATTCAACGAGGGCCTTGATAGGATTCGCGATATGCTCGAGATTGTGTGACGAGAGTGTGAAGTCGTACGCATGATCGGCAATATCCCGCAACTCAGTCGCTTCTCGTATGAAATTGAATCCATTGACCTTGCCGGGTTGATAGGAGAATGAACGTCCATTCATTCTGCTGCCTTCCCATATCGTCTCCGCCGAAAATACGCAATTGTCCAAGCCCGCCATGCAGCGATAAATCGGAAGCTCTCCCCCATTGCGGAATATGGCGCTGGGACCGCCTATTTCCAGGCCCACTTTGTTCCCCACTTCGGCCTCAAACAGTCTCTGCGCTGCAACATGCCGCCCTTTCAAAGCGCGCCTCATCACCTTGACCATCGTTCCAGGTAGAGGCAGTGTCCACAATTTCTCGCGTACTATCCAAGATAGGTTCATGGTGACGCACTCGATACGTTCTTACATGAGACTCGCTAACGGCGACTACAGTTCAGTCTCTGGATTGTTAAGCGGATCAATATCTCAATCATCTGACACGGTGAAGGTTTCCGTTTTGATTGGCCGTTAAGAAAAACCTCTCTTTGCTCTTATCAATCACGAAATCCTCGGTACCCTTCAAGAAACTCGCAATCGCCTCAAATGGCCCTGGCCCGAACTTTCCATAAACCGGATGTCCGTTAATCGCACTATCTTCCACAATCAAATACTGGCCAGGAGTTACGTATTTGCTATAAATTCGGAGCTCATCTTCGACATGAGCTTTCCGATGATCCGAATCGAGAATGACCATTCGGCTGCCGCTGTTACGAAGGAGTGGCTCCAATTCCTCGGTCGTCGAAGCAGATGTCGATGATCCTGTAATGTAGGTGATTCTGTCGTGAATCGGACGCCCTTCCCGAAATTCCAAATCGATTGAAATGACCCGCCCATGTCCGACCAAATCCAACAAGGAAGCGAGATATAGAGCACTGCCGCCCTCAAGGGTGCCGGTTTCAATAATCACGTCCGGCTTATTTTTGAAGATAATCTCCTGATAGATCCACAGGTCAGTTGGATACTTTCTACATGGAACTCCCAGCCATGACGTGTTGCCCCAAGTGGAGCTGGGCGAATCATAGTAAATATTCTGAAATAGATCGATCGCCCACTGCTTTAAAAATGGGCTTCTCATGACGATCCCACGCGCGAACCAAAGGAACGGCCGGGCGGGAAACTGACCGAACGAACCAAAACCCAAGTTCTCTGTCTCCGACATGCGGATTTAACCTACCTTGTGTGTGATGATCATTGACGAAAACCGTTCAACCAATTTTCGTTCTTGCCGAGAAAGCACCAGAAACCACCCGGTCACAACAAAACCAATAAATATGAATGCCAGTAGTACGACCTTCATTTCCAAAGTGTGAGGCAGGGTGGACAATGCCAGCGTGCCCAGAGCCCCAGCGAAGAGGAGCAGTGTCTGTAACTGAACGGAAGGTCGAACGGGCAAAAACCGCTGAGCAACGATAAAAAGCGCGGCGGCGTCCAACGATACCCGCGCAGTCCACGCCATCGCTGCACCTTCAATTCCGTAAGTCTTGGTCAGCCAAAACAAGGCGATCAAATATAAAGGTAGCTCAAACATATGAAGTTTTGCTGTGAGATCCGGTCTCCCGGCTCCCTGTATAGCCCCGAGAGGAGCCCAAGCTAGACAGTTAACGAACATCCCCACCGCCAGCCATTGAAGAACTGGTGTGCTATGTTTCGCGAACTCCGCTCCGAGCCACAGTTTGAGGCCATCGCTCGCGAGAGCCACAACTACAAGAATCAAAGGAAACATCGTGAGTAAAAGAAGTTTGACACTTCGCCCGTAAAGCAAGGCGGTCCGATTGCGATCTTGCGCGAAACTTGTTGAAAATGCAGGAAAGAGCACACCAATCAACGATCCTGGAATAAGCCAGAATTTCGTCACCACTTCGTATGGTGTGGCATAGTATGCCACCGCACCCACAGAGAGCAGCGAGCCAATCACGAAGCGATCCAACGTAACCATCAACGGACTTACAATGTTGCTGACCGTCATCCAACTACCGAATCGAAGCAGCGGACCCATCGCTGCACGCCGCCAAACAATGCGGTGGCGCAGCATTGGCATGACCCGCAGACAGAGCAGTAGATGAGCAGCCCAAGCAATCAGTCGGCCCGCAACAAGTACCGCCACTACCGGGAACAGACTCTTGGAAAAAGGCAGAACCAACAACGGACCTGCATACGCAAAAACCCCCATCGGAACGCGCAACGCGGTGGTGAGCCCGAACCTCTGATGCGCCTCCAACAGGCCACGCAAAGCTGCCGTGCTAATTACGACCGGTATCGAGAGCGCTAGCAAATAAAGAGAATACAAAGTCTCATGCCCCAGCCCGCCCGCGACATGAAGCGTATGATTAACCAACCAGGGGGCCAGTAAGATCATGACAACTGCCCCGAGAACTCCGAGCAGTAGCATCAACAACAGCGATGTCCACACTAGAGTAGGAATTTCATGGTCTTCGCCAGTTCCTAGTTTCGTTGCGACCAGTTGAGTGAGCGCGCGGCCCAATCCCAGATCGAACAAGGTCGCATATCCGATTAATGCCCAGACAAGCGTCAGTACTCCGAAGCGGTCCGTGCCCAAACCTTTAATGAGTAGCGGGATACAGATCGCAGCCACGAACATGGGTGCGGCGCTACCGCCCATGTTCCATAACGTATTCCGGGCCAGCAGTCGGCTGCTGGTGAGGTGCGCGTTGCCACTCGGAGTTCCCGTCGGAATTACTATACGGTTTGCTTCCCCGCCCACGTCCGACTTCGTCACTTCAATCTGCTCGATCTCAGCCTTCAAAGAGCCTCACAATTAGAGCGCTGGGTTGTGAATTGCCTACCAGCAAGCGGCTGGACATCGGCAACGTCCACATCGACGACGATGGACCGCTGAATGAGCTCGAGCGATAGGACCACGCGGAAACTTCCTTTTCTACGGATTAGAATCCCTTGGTGGCCCTCCAGGGGGCCCGCTTTTATTGTTACCCTGCGGCCCGCCGTCAAAAAAGGATAGGGTTCCGCCTTAACATCGCCAGCTAAACCATTTCTCAGGCCTTCGATTTCCTCGTCGCTCAATGGCGAAAGACGCCCATTGAAACCCACAAGGCGCACAACGCTTGGGATCTGCAACACTGGCAAACGATCCACCAGGGCTATTCGCACGAACACATACCCAGGAAAAAGAGGAAGATGCAGGTGCACGCTACGATCCTTCCAACGAGCTACGGTTTTATAGAGCGGCAGAAACGAAGTAATGCTTCTCAGTTCCAGCTGTTCGCGTACCCTCTTTTCGTGATTTGCGGACGTGTATGCCGCATACCACTTCATATCCAAATCACTGGACCGCAAGGCTTCGGCACCCAGTGCGGAAGTGCTGAGGATCGGCGATATCACGTCTTATGCTCTCCCAATCTCGGATACAGCTTCGCCCCGTCACTTACAGGGCGTTTGTGACCTAACCCATTCAAAAACAATCCTTTACAGCCGAGAGCCGCTATTTCTCGACATCGTCGCTAGCCGCCGGTCCAGGCCCCGACTCGAAAAAATTCCCTGAGCTGTCGCGTTTTCGCGTCCCGTTTTGGGCAAATTGAGGCAATCGCGCTCTCACATCGCTAAATACTTCCTGAGCAAAAATCTTGCGCGCGTCGTGCTGATCGGTCTGATCCCAAACAGTCTTTGCGAACAGCCAAATCGTTGCTGCAGCGAAAGCACAGGCGGTTCCGATAAAAATAATCAGGAGTCGCGGCGGATAGGACTTCTTGTCCGGGATGTTAGCAGGGTCGAGAACTCTGACCGTAGGAATCTCCTTAACTTCTTGAACTTTCGCCATCTCGTATTCTCGGGTTAGAACCTCGAGCACCGCTTCTTGAATTCTCGTACGTCGGTACAAGTCCGCATACGTGACCCCGAGCAGCGGCAATTTTCGAATGGAGGGATAGAACGAATCGTCTGCTTTGCTGGTAACGTCGGTTGAGCTCTCCCCTTTTCCTCCCAGTTTTTCAAGCTGGCGCTGCAGCTCATCGATACGGGCCTTGATCGTTCGCACTCGAGGATTGCTATCGGTGTAAATTTGCCGAAGGCCCTCGTATTGCGATTGCGCGGCAATCAACTGACCCTGCAGTGTGGCTGCCGCCTCAACCATCGCCTTGGCCTGTTCCTTCACGTCGATCGCCGTATTCTTGCTTGCAAACTGACTGAATTCCTTCTCGGCATCTTCCAAGTCTTTGCTTACGGCTTGCAACCGCCCTTCTAAAAATACCCGTTCGCGGCGCGCCGAAGACGTACTCAGTTCGGACACCAGTCGGTTGAGTTCTTCGACATAAGCCTTTCCCATCTCCGCCGCTCTTTGCGGGCTCTTGTCAGTCACGGTGATGGTTATGATTTGACTTTTGCGATCCACACCAATGCCGGTGTGGGCGCCGAGAGCCCTTTCCGCGTCTTCCATGCTTTTCGTTCCATAAAGTTTCTGCAGATCGAATCTACGAATCAGTTCGTCCTGCACCGTGCGGCTGGCCAAAACACCGACGAACACATCGCTCGAGCTCTTAAGACCAAGAAAATCGCTGGCGAGCCCACCAAGCCCTCCGGCCGCGCCGCCGGCCATTGTTGCCGCGGCCATCATTATGCCGGAACTCGATTGACTATCTGGCGGCATCAATCGCGCGGTAGACTCGTATCGCTTCGGGATGAGAAACGCAATCAGCGCGCTGGCGAGTAGCGCGTACAAACTTACTCTGAATAGCATTCTCCGCTGAGACCAGATCATCCGCATGTAGGTGACAGTGTTTCTGGACTCTGAACTTTCGGGCGTTATGACAGTTTCAGGAAAATCGCTCTGCGGCAGTTCGGGAACTGTTCGGCGTGACGAGGTGCCGCTGGCATACTTCACGGGCGACCTCCCATTCCCAGGCTGGTTTCATCCACCGCTGCCCGCCGGAACACTTTCTCCGGTTGAAACAAAATCTCCAAGGTTGCGCTCACATCCCTCTGCGAACCTGGTTGAATGACTGGAAACAGCCAACGCTCGTACTGCACCGAAGCAGAAACGCTCACGCTGGGCCGAATCCAATAATCCCCTCGCGCGCCAACGTCGGTGACCGTGCCGCCCCCGGGAACAAATCCTTGACTGACTTTTTGATGTCGAAAATTAAACTGCAATCGATTCCGCGCGTTAAACCAATAATTAGTCCACGCCTGAGCGCCTTGGCCTTCCCTTCCTATCCAACTACCAATCAGGTCGCCATTGTTGGTGTAACCGCTGCGCCAGGTAAAATTGAAGTAGTAAAACCCATTGCCGACGTTACCGCCGATGGGATTGTCTGTGTACACGCCTTCCACCCTGAGATCCAACTTTGGAACTAGGGGAATTTGTGAAAAATAAAGACCTGCGTGCCATGCCGAGCGATCCGCATAGCCGATCGGCGAGAATTGATCGTCAGTGAAGCCATCGCCGTAAAAGCTCACCCAGTTGCGCAGATAGGGAAGCCGGTAACTGAAATCGACGCCCGACCGGCGGTCCCCGGGTTTCACCGGACTTCCACCGGTAGAGGTAATGCGCTCGTTCGTCAGCGAAAACAAGCTGCGCAGCAGGGTGTGAATGGTGAGAGGATAACCTGGACCACCATAGACGGTGGTGCGGAAAACCCCAAACTCGAAATTACGCGTAGGCTTGAAGCTAAGTTTCTGGCCATGAATGAACGGCTGGGGCGTAAGCGTTTGGCCGTTCTGCCCAGTGACACCCACTGGCGCTGGACTATCAACGAATTGGTACCCGGTCAACTGGCCGAGGAAAAACTCGGTGCGCAGAGGGCCTAGCCAACCCAGAAAACTCGGCAGTTTCAGCGGTGTGACCCGGTTGATTCGAAACATGTTGATGGGCGCGGCATTGTCGCTAAACATCATCGGGCCGCCATCACCGGGCCCCCACCACAAACTCTGCTTCCCAAAAGAAAATTGCCAGTTCGACAGCATCAGACCAACATAGGCATCCAGCAACGCAAACTGTTGGACGGACGGCCTGGCTCCCCCGTCCGTCAGCACTGGATAATCATCGATCCGCTGGATTGCTTCGCGCGTGGCCAATGAATACATTGGGATGCTCGCGGCTGTTTGCTCCTCACCGCGTACGTAAGCGACCCAACGGCCCCAGGTCCCATAAGCTGAAAAACCACTAACCGAGTTGAATCCTTGCCCATAGGGACGACCAAAGTCGTTAATCTGCGTTTGGCCGAAAGTGTAACCATTGGTGAGGGGAGGGCCGGAGATTTGTTCCATCCGCGAGTACAACGACTCCACTCGGAACGCCCCGGACCCGTCCTCGTCCTGGTCTTGTTTAAACTCACGCTGCAATGCCTCAATTAATCGACCCGCCTCGCTGCTGTCGTCGTTGAGATCCCCCGCCCGATCCTCGGCCTCGTTCACCAATCGCAAACACTCCCCGCGTGTCCAGGGCCGCAAACCGGCAAATCCACTGTCCACCAACCCAAGTCCCGCCAAACGATCCAAGGCGTCGTAGACCCAGCTATCCAGCGGTACATACGGCGAGCCTTGACTCGCTGGTGACGGATTTTCCACCCGCAGAAAATCCCGAATCGGTCTCCATTCCCCGCCGCCCAAACTCGGGTCGTAGTGGCGGCTGTACACGTCCTGCGCAATCATTTGACCCA
>Ga0182024_10008157_pt1 | contig 22251 bp, 28 predicted proteins | sample P32metaG_FD_120480 | JGI IMG/M metagenome (GOLD analysis project Ga0182024, IMG submission 120480) | Permafrost microbial communities from Stordalen Mire, Sweden - P3-2 metaG (Illumina Assembly) | ecosystem: Environmental > Terrestrial > Soil > Wetlands > Permafrost | place: Sweden: Stordalen...
CCTCGACGCGATCAAGACAATCGGCGGTTCCATTGTTGGACGGGTGGTAGAAGGGCAGGCGCGCTATCCGCTTCAGGTGCGTTTCGAGGAAACCGCCCGGAGCAGCCTCGGTCAACTATACGACATCAAGGTGGCGTCGCCCGCCGGTGCGCTCATCCCCTTGGCCCAGCTTGCGCGCATAAACGTGACCGAGGGACCGGTGGCGATTTGGCGCGAGAATCTAAGTCGAAGAATCACCGTCGCGGCCAATGTCCGTGGAACCGATCTCGGCAGCTTTGTCAGGGCCGCAAAATCCGCCATCGCCGGTAAGATCGAGTTACCGAGCGGGTGGTGGATCGAATGGGGCGGGCAATACGAGAACCTTCAGCGCGCCTCCAACCGGCTGACGGTTCTAGTTCCAGCTTCGTTACTCCTAATCCTCGTGCTGCTGTACAACACGTTCTCCTCGATGAGGATGGCGTTGCTGATCTTCGGCAACGTCCTGCTGGGTGCCAGCGGTGGAATCTTCGCCCTGACCCTGCGCGGATTGAGCTTCTCGATTACCGACGGGGTCGGCTTCATTACACTTTTCGGGGTCTCAGTCTTAAACGGGGTTGTGCTGGTATCGGAGATCAACCGCCTGCGCGAGTCCGGCAAAGGGATCGACGAAGCAATCGCCGAAGCATCGCAGAATCGGCTGCGTCCCATCTTGATGGCCTCGCTCGTCGCATTGTTCGGCTTTATTCCCATGGCACTTTCACAAGGGGACGGGGCCGAAGTGCAACGTCCGCTAGCGACGGTGGTTATCGGTGGACTGCTGACTTCGACTCCATTCACACTCTACGTTCTTCCGATCCTGTATCGTCGGTTAATCGGTAACGGCGGCTCCGATCTGACCCGAACCGCGAAAAGCGAGCCAGCGATAAGTTGAGTTTGGCGCAAGCGTGGTCCTGGGGCGAGCACGAGGAGGACACGCAGGTGGCGAAGAAGGGACATACGGAAGAGCAGATCTTGCGGCCAATGCGGCAGGCGGAAGGCGGCACCAGAGTGGCCGACATCTGCCGCGAGCATGGGATCAGCGAAGCGACCTTTTACATTTGGAAGCACATCCTGCAGGAGATCGTGCAGAAAAAGCTGTGAGGCCCCGTCATCGACGCGAGCTTGGGCGCTGGACGCAGACCGTCTTCGCGCTGAGCACACAGGCGTCGGGGCTGATGATGATCAATCGATCGACCATGAACTACCCGAGCCGGCGTGATCCGCAGCACGCGCTGCGGGTGCGGCTGCGAGAACTAGCGCCCGGTCAGCACCGTTCAAAATCGGCGGCAAGATTCGGCGTTTTAGGGACGACGCAAAGGGGTTCCGAGGTCCAAGTCTTCCTCTCTTCGCCACCTAGAACGTCCAGCCTACAATCGACTTGAGAAACACTCCGTTGCTCGCGCGCGTCACTCCGAGTCCGACGCCGAGATTCAGTTCGAGCCGCGGAACGAAATAAAAATTCAGAGCCGGCACGATGAAGTGCTGCTGCTCCTGTACCTTTTGCAGCGGCTGAATAGGTCCCATGTCGCCATAGTACTCAAGCGCCGGTGAAACCCAGCGCTCCAAGTTATACAGTAGCTCGCCCGACGGTTCGAATTGAAACCCGCGATGCGCCTGCGGGCCGCTGAACGGCTCTATACACGCAAGGTCCACAACCAGGCGAAACGGCTTGTAACTCGCGCCGACGATAGGCCGCAACTCCAGCGTAAAAGGGTTTTCCTCAGCCGCGCGCCGCATGTAGTCGAGCTCAATGTTGCCGCCGAACTGGACTGGCCACTCAAAAGTCTGCGGGATACCGAAATGAACCTTCGTGCGCGAACCCGAGTATTCGTAATCGCCGCTTGAAAGCTTCGCCGTGGCGAAATACTGGCCGAGCTCGAGCCAGCGCAGAACGCCATATGTGGCCTCAAGTGTTTCGTGTATCTGGTGCGCGTCCATCTGGCTTTTCGCCACCTGCCCGGTCGCGGTCGTGGTCGTGTTGGAATGGAGTTCGAGCGTCAGGTGACCGACTGGCGTAGTATCGGTGTCGTAAATCTGGATTTCATAGAAGTCAATCGCGAGTGATGGACGCGCGGCCGCCAGCACCGCGACGATGCACATGGCGAGCGTGAAACCGTGGCGGAACAATCTGGTCATTGGGACTTACACTGAAATTCTCGGCGCAATCCTTTGAGTCCGGAGTCGACAGCAAGCTCACAGAGCGGTCGTAGTTCGCTGCCAGTACGCGGGCTTTCGAGCAAAGTGGCGATTCGCTTCAAATGGCACCGACCAGCCGGCTGGCCATGCCAAGCGCTTCCCACCAAAATCGACCTCCCAAGTGCATCAACTCGACAATGTCACCGATAGCAGCCACGAACTGTTCGACCTGATCTTCGGTGACGGTCAGCGGCGGAGCGACCTTGAGCACCATGAAATTGTTCCCGCAGATTTGCGTGAGAAATCCCCGGTCGTGAAACAGATGCATAACCAGTACTTGACCAAACATCGCCGGATGAATCCGGGCAAAAGCTTCGAACGGGATTCTGAGTCGCAGCCGCTTAGGCGCGCGGAACTCGATCGCGGTCAGCATTCCGATGCCGCGAATCTCGCCGATCATTTCGTAGTCTTCGAGTCGCGCGGCCAGCATGTGTCGCAATTGTCGGCCCAATCTCGTGGCACGTTCGCCCAACCTCTCGGTTTCCAGTACTTCGAGGGTCGCGAGACCCGCGCGCATCGCCAACGCATTCTCGCCGTAGGTCGAAGTGTGAACAATCGAGCGCTTGAAAGTACTGTAGGTCGAGTTGTACACCGCGTCGGTCATGAGCACCGCTCCGACCGGTATCAGGCCGCCGCTGAGCGCCTTCGCCAGTATGATGATGTCCGGGTCGACTGCGAAATGATGGGCCGCAAGGAATGGCCCCGTACGGTGAAGTCCTGTCTGTACTTCGTCCAGCACGAACAAAGTGCCATAGCGCCGACACAGCGCCTCTGCCTGTTTCAGATATTCACCATCGGGGATTCGCATTCCCGCCTCGACCTGCACTGGCTCGACAATGAAAGCAGCAAAGCGTTTCGATGAAAGTTTAGTCGCAAGTTCGTTGAGTGCGCCAAAGCTGACCATCTCGACGTCGGGAAGCATGGGACCGAACCCGTCCTTCCAGAACGTATCGGACATGAGCGAGAGTGCTCCGCAGGTGAGTCCATGGAAGCTGCCCTTGGCCGAAAGCATCGCCACACGACCGGTATGGGCCCGGGAGAATTTGATCGCTGCCTCGACTCCTTCACTGCCAGAACTCGCGAAGAAAGCTTTGGTGAGCCTGCCGCCGGCCCGCTCGCACAATTGTGAGCCGAGAATTCCTGCAAGTTCCGGCACGCCGGTCTGGAGCATCGCGGCGCCATCGCGCTCGAGTTCCGCGATGATCTCCGCTTTGATTCGCGGATGATTATGCCCAGCGTTATGAACGCAGTAACCTGAATTAAAATCGAGAATTAGGCGGCCGTCTTCGGTGTGCAGCTCGGTGCCGACGCAGCGGCGATAGCGCACGTTCATTTGCAGCACGTCGAGCAATCGGACCCATTGCGGATTTACGTATTTTTCGTAAAGTCTGGTTCCGTCACTGGGGGATTGGGCAAGCGGAGAACTCGCCATTCTAGAATCTCCTTGTCGTGCTCGGACGAATTGTAGTTTGCTCGATTGCCAGTTTCGAGGTTAGGAAATATCGAGATTCTGAAGGCCGTGCGCCCGCGCAGCATGGCATCCGTCTTGCGTGCGTCTTTGATCAGGGAAGGATGGCCATGAATAGTTTGATCTCCGATACGGTTGAAATTTATCGATACCGTTCGTTTGCGGTCTGTATCGTCGCCTCTTTATTGATCGCAATCCTACTCGCCGGATGTTCGGATAACAGCAACTCGCCGGCAATGGCGCGAGTACCGGCCCCGACGGATGGGTTTACAGCGGATCCCGAGGTTTACGAAACTCTCTCGAACGCTTGTTTCGATTGCCATTCCGACCGCGGTAGCGGCTCCTGGAATGCGAAGCTTGCGCCGTCGTATCTGTTCGGGTCGCACAAGGGACGAGAGGCCTTGAATTTCTCTAACTGGACGACCCTGGATATGAAGCAACGTACCGCGATGGCTTCGCAGATTGCGGCAGTTGTGGACAACGGCTCCATGCCGCCCGGAGACTATGGCTTCTTCCATCCGTCGGCGAAGCTGAGCGACGCACAAAAGAAGCTCGTGCTGCAGTGGAGCTCGCAGCAAATGGCCCTCCCGGTTCATTGATTCGCTAGCGATAAATTCGTGAACTGCTAAGAATGCCAAGAACGAGAACGGCTATCCCGATCGCAGCCGTAACCATCGGAGGCCAAGCTGGACTCAGCGGATCAAGCCCGCGAGTCGTCAGATTTACGAGCAAGATCCATCGTGCATGCATCGTCGGTTCAGGACTCAGCTCACGGCCGTTTTGATGTTGTGCTTGCTCAATTTGTAGGAAACGTGACTTCGCGAGAGGCCGAGTCTCCTCGCCGCTTCCGCCTGAGCTCCGCCAGTAGCCCTCAGTGCCCGTTCAATAACCGCCTTTTCGATAGAGGCCAGGAACTCGCGCAAGTCGAGAGTCTCAGGCATCATTTCCGCGAGCTCTGTGGGATCAAGCTCGCCGGCGCTATCAGCGATAGCACCGGTGGAGAGCCGTGCGGGGGCCAGCATGGGAAGATTCTCCGGCATGATCTCGGCGCCGGCCGAGAGAATACACGCACGCTCGACAAGATTCTTGAGCTCACGAATGTTACCTGGGAAATCGTAGCTCACGAGAGTGCGCATGGCATCGGCGCTGATTCCCCGCAGTTGCACCTTGAGATCGCGGGCCGCATGCATCAAAAGAAGCTCGCAGAGCGCGGGAATATCTTCCCTGCGCTCGCGTAGCGGAGGGACCACAAGTGGTACGACCGCGAGCCGGTAATAGAGATCATCTCGAAACAGCCCGTCCTGCGCCCTTTGCTTCAGATCGCGATGCGTTGCGACAATCAGCCTCACGTCGATCTGGCGCGGCTTAGTCGACCCGACTCGCGTCACTAATCCATCCGTGAGTACGCGCAACAGTTTCGCTTGCGCCGCCATGGACAGCTCGCCCGCTTCGTCCAGAAAGAGCGTACCCTCGTGAGCAGCCTCGAACAGACCTTCGCATGCACGGTCGGCACCGGTGAACGCGCCGCGCTCATGTCCAAACAACTCGCTTTCCAGCAGTGTGTCTGTGAACGCCGCGCAATTGACAGCAATCAGGGGCCGTGAAGCACGGCTGCTGCTGCGATGGATCGCACGAGCGACGAGTTCCTTGCCGGTTCCGGTCTCTCCGGTGATCAGAACCGTCACGTTGATGGGCGCAACGCGCGCGATCTTCTCGCGAAGTTCACGAATCGCCGGGCTGCCTCCAATGATCTCCGAGGAACCCTCGAGGCGCGATACCGCCACCCGGAGCCGATCGTTTTCGCGCAAGAGTCGCGTATGCTCCATGGCACGTTCAGTCGATGCAATCAGTACTTCAGGAACGAATGGCTTGGTGATGAAGTCAAAGGCGCCGCGCCGCATGCTTTCGACCGCGAGCTCTATAGTCGCAAATGCAGTGAGGAAGACCACTGACAGAACGGGATCCGTCTCATGCGCGGCAGCTAGAACATCCAGTCCTTCACCGTCCCCCATTTTTTGGTCTGTGATGACTGCGTCGAAACCATACTCGGCGAGAGCAAGACGTGCTTCAGCAACGCCAGCTGCCGCGAGAATCTCATGGCCCTCCTGCTTCAGATTCGAAGCCAAGATTCGCCGCATGTGCGGCTCGTCATCGACCACCAGTATTTTTCCCATGGTACTTTCTCATCCAACGCGAATTAGTTCGAGGATTGAGCGGGAATTTCGATCGAGAAGCATACCCGTCCTGGCTCGTTGATCCTAAGCACGACGTCGCCGCCATGCGCACGCGCGATATTGCGGGCGATAGCCAGGCCGAGGCCGCACCCCGTCTGTTTGGTGGTAAATAACGGCTCGAAAATGTGGGAGACTGTTTCGTCTTGGATCGGACCGACTGGGTCGATCACATCAATTCGTATGGTTATGTCCCCGTTCATTTCAGCTTTCAAGATGATCGAGTCCCCCCTGCTGCATGCGTCGATCGCGTTCAGCACCAGATTCAAAAGCGCCTGCTGAATCTGCACCGCGTCGAATTCGGTCTCCAGGTGATCGTCGGTGGCCACATCTATGGTGACGCCCTCATTTGAAGCATGGGCGCGAGCGACCGCGGCAACGTAATTGAGCGTGTCGGCAAGGTTCGCACGGGAAACGTGCGCTGCACGCGGGCGCGCGTAGACTAAAAAGTCAGTGGTGAGGCGCTCAAGACGCGCCGCTTCCTTCGCCGCGATCGCGAACATTTCCTTGCGTTCGGCTTCGTCCTGTCCCGCACGTGTGGCAGTCGCGAGCGAGCTAGCAATCATCGCAACAGGATTCCTGATTTCGTGCGCGATCGCCCTTGACAGCCGGCCCACCGCTGCGAGCTTTTCTTCGGAGAGAAGTCGCTCGCGCGTCCGCTCAAGCTCCTCCAGATTACGTAAGAACTGTGCCTCGCGCTCGCGCAGGTTGTTCACCAACAGCCATACCAGCACTCCCATTACCGTATAAATCACTGCCATAGCGCCCGCCTCGATGTACTCACCGAAGCGCGACCCGTACGCACCAAGAAAGCTGATAAAGTCGGCGAAAACGACCACCGCTATGGTGGCGCTGAGGCCCAACCCGAATGCGGCTTCGAGTATGGGTAGTAGCATCAGAGCGTAGTACGCGGTGTCACCTCGTATGGTGAGCGAGGTGAGTATGAGTGCGAGTGCCGAGTTGAACCCGAGCGGCCACAACGTGTAGACCCTTCGCCGCTGCAGCGAAATGGGTAAGGCCCGCGTATAAGCCCAGGTGAGGTAGGCCGCCTGAATCACAAAGCCGATCGCCAAAACCAGGACCACCGAAATTGCCGGTCGGCCGCGAACGAGCCGTGAGAATAATTGCAGCCCTAACAGCGCGCCGATTAGCAGTAGGTTGAGGAGGGCAAAGAACAGTTCTTGGCGGCGAAAAGACTCGGAGTCGCTTGCTGCGAGATCGCAATCGCGATGGCCGATTGTTAACGAGAAAGCGTTGAGAGTCCAACGCCCTACGGCTGAATCATGTTCAGAGACTGTCGCCACCGCGCAGACCAGCGCACTCCGTCAGTTTAACCAACCCTTCAACCAAACCTTCAACGAGGTTACCATTTCCTAGCAACAGCCGACGTGCCCGCTTGAAACGGTGCGCTGAACCTGTCGCAAGACATAAGCAGATCGCATGCCGTAGCAAGGAACGTTATAGAGGAATTGCATTTGTGGTTAAAAACAATGCTTTGCGCAAGTCGGCGCTTTATCGACCTAACCTGGTTGTCGCAAATTCCGGACGACGGCGTTCAAATTCTTGGACGCATCGACACAGAGTTGAGCCCCCGCACGCGAAAATGCTAGACAATCCAGCCGTTTAAGTCCAGTAGACCTGAATGGCAGGACGTTTGCTCCTAGGGTTTTGGTGTTCGCTCCGTGAGGGGACTACGATCGAACCGCGAGTTCGCGGTTCATTTTCTCGGGCCTTCTTGCGATGCATTCAAGAAAACGGGACAAAGCAACGTTCCGCCAAGGGTGCATAAATGAACGAATTCAAAAGTGGAATTGTAGTGTAAAGCCGCCATTCATGAGTCGAAGCGCCGAAAATGCTAGACATCTTTCGATCTGGTACATATTGGGGCTCGCAATATTTTTGCGCACGCTGCTTCCGATATCCGCTTATCTTTATACTCGCGACGCAACGATCTTTTACACAGCCGACAGCGCGTCCTATATTGTACCTGCCCGCGAACTAGTCGCGTCTCACCGTTTCTTTTCTGATGGCTCGCCACAGGCGGCCGTGTGGAACACACCGGTCGTCCCGGCACCAGACACGGTTAGAACACCCGGCTATCCTCTGTTGCTCACCATCGGCCTGCTCTCGGGTCGACTGGAAACTGTCACAATAGCGCTACAAATCTTACTCAGTTGCTTTACGGTTTATATGGTGTATCGGACAGCCTTTCTGCTGTTCGAAAGTGAGCAGATCGCTCTGATTGCTGCCGCTCTATATGTTGTGGAGCCGTTGTCCATCCTGTTCTCAAGCCTTCTTTCAACTGAGACCCTGTTTACCGCGACACTCATGGTTGCTCTGTACTACCTTGTTAGGTATTTGAAGCGGCAATCACTGGGAGATTTGCTTGTGTCGGGCGGTGCTTTAGCCGCCTGTGTGTACATTCGGCCGGCCGGCTATTTTGTGCCCGTGGTAGTCGCTGCCGGCCTGGTGGCATGGGCACTGGGCACGGATCAGTCAAACAAGCTTCGCCTCATAGCTCACCTAAGTGCCTTTGTTATGGTTTCGATCGGGCTTACCAGCCTCTGGCAGATTCGCAACAGGGTAGCGATTGGCTATTCTGGTTTTTCATCTGTCTTTAGCGAAGACATGTACTGCTGTCTGGCGGCATCGGTGTTGGCCGCCAAGCAGCGTTTGCCCTATACGGAGATGCAGAACCGCTTGGGATGTTACGACCTGGGCGTCTATTTTAAAAAACATCCTGATCAGAAGACTTGGCCTGTGACGCAGAGATTCAATTACATGTACAGCGTCGGCGTGCGCATTCTGCTGAGCAACCCTTTGACCTACGCTCGGATCTATCTGGAAGGTGTCGTCCGAAGCATCTTTGATCCCGGCTCGACTGAATTTATAAGGTTATTCGATCTCTACCCAAAAGGCGGCGGCCTTCTCAACGTAGCTCTCGACAAAGGCATGATCAAAACCCTGGAGACCCTGCTTCTGAGTCCTCTGCTTGCCTGGAGTACCCTCGTCCTGCTCGTGTTACAGTTCATCTATCTGGCATGTGCTTGCGTCGCAGTCTCCAAACAGTCAATACGGGACCCTGCGATTGTCGTGGCATTACTCATAATGGGATACTATTTGGCTATTCCAGGCGGTCCCGCCGCCTGGGGTCGATTCCGGCATCCCGCGATGCCGATCATGTGCGTGGTGGCTGGATATGGCCTGTCCGTTGCGTGGGACTGGCTGAGAAGCGCGGATTCGCGGTTCGCCTACGCGCGGATTTCACAAGTATCTCCTTCCTTTTCAACGGCGATGTCGTTTGACGAATGCGCGAACCAGGATGAAACGTCACGCATACTCAATCGGTAAAAGACATTGTCGCCTGTGCATCGTGGGTTCTTATTGCTGGAGAGTGAAGAATGAAGATCGCTGGAGCAGCGGGCGCGTTTCCCCCTCATCGCTATCATCAATATTTAATAACCGAAGCTTTGCGGGCTCATTGGGGTGAGAAGCTCAAGTGCCCTGAACTTCTCACGCGCCTACATTCGCGGACCGGTGTCGACTATCGGAATTTTGCCTTCTCACTCGCGGACTACGAGAGCTTCGAGACCTGGGGGCAGTCCAACTCCGCGTGGATCGGGATCGCCGAGCAATTAGGTGAAAAGGCTATCGATGGCGCGTTGGAGCGCGCGGGCATGGAGCGCCACGATCTCGACGCGCTCTTTGTCGTTTCAATAACCGGAGTGGCGAGTCCGTCACTTGACGCACGTCTAATTAACAGAATGACACTGCGGCCCGACATAAGGCGAACGCCAATCTTTGGCCTGGGCTGTGTCGGTGGAGCGACTGGCCTGACCCGTGCCGCTGACTATGTGAAGGCCTATCCGAGCCAAGCCGCCGCGCTGCTGGCGGTCGAGGTCTGTTCGCTGACGCTGCAGCGCGATGACGTTACAACTCCAAATCTGATCTCGACAGGGCTCTTTGGCGATGGGGCTGCGGCAGTAGTCGTCGTGGGCGCGGAGAGATCCTCCGCCGGACCCGCAATTCTCGGAACTCGCTCCATCTTTTATCCTGATTCCGAGGAAATCATGGGCTGGGACATCTCGGAAAAGGGTTTTCGGATCGTTCTGTCCCCGAAACTTCCGGAGCTTATCCAGCAACACTTGGGCGCCGACCTCGATCGTTTTCTGGCCGACTTTGATTTGAGCCGCCGCGACATCGGTAACTGGGTTTTTCATACGGGGGGACCGAAGATCTTGGAGGCGGTCGAACGCGCGCTGGGTCTTTCCGACCGTGACCTAAAGCTGTCGTGGGAGTGTCTGCGCCGTCACGGCAACATATCGTCCGCGTCCGTATTGCTCGTCCTGGAAGAGACGATGACGTCCTGTCGGCCCGAGCCCGGCACGATCGGTTTACTTGCCGCGATGGGTCCCGGGTTCTGCTCCGAATTGATTCTGATTCGCTGGTGAGCAGATGACACCGGACATGGTCATTGTGGGCGGCGGTCCGGTCGGACTTGCCGCTGCGATCGCAGCTCGTCAGCGTGGCCTTGAGGTGCTCGTCGCAGATAGGGCTCGACCGCCAATCGACAAGCCCTGTGGCGAAGGCGTCATGCCTGAAGGAGTGTCGGTTCTTCGTGCTTTAGGTGTGCAAGTGGACAGCAGTAAGGCTCTTCCCTTTTATGGCATCCGCTTTATAGATGCCGGACTGTCCGTCGAGGCTTATTTTCCTGCAGTCGCGGGGCACGGTCTCGGAATTCAACGCCCCATCCTCCATCGAATGTTGGTCCTTCGGGCTGAAGAAGTTGGGGTCGTTACGCGCTGGGGCGAGCCCGTTACTGGCGTGAGTGGCGCAGGCGTGCGGATAGCCGGACGAAATGTGCCATGTCGGTGGGTCGTGGGAGCAGATGGGCGAGGGTCACGCGTTCGACAATGGGCGGGCTTTCGACCGACTCTATCGAGTGTGCGACGCAGAGTCGGGCTGCGGCAGCGTTTTCAGGCGAGACCGTGGACCAACTTTGTCGAAGTCCATTGGCACAACCTAGGGCAAGCGGTTGTCACACCCATAACCTCTAACGAAGTGTGTATTTCAGTTTTCGCAGGCGCCCAGTGCGGACCTATGCCGGAAATGATCGAGCTCTTCCCGGAGCTTAGTCGACGTCTAAGGGGAGCGCATGCGACCAGCTCCGTCCGGGGAGCGATTTCCGGGTCCAGCGATATAGGTTCTGTCGTCCGCGACCAAGTTGCGCTAGTCGGGGACGCCTCCGGGTCGGTCGACGCTCTTACCGGCGAAGGACTTTCACTTGGGTTCCGCCAGGCGCTGACGCTCGCCGCGGCCGTCGAGCGGCAAAATCTTGCGCAATATCAGGTTGTTCACCGGCATATCGCTCGTGTTCCCAGACGCATGGCCAGCCTAATGCTCTGGGTCGGTGCTCGAGCGGGGCTACGGCGTCGGGTGTTACACGCACTGAATTCGCAATCGCAGATGTTTGGGTTGATGCTCGGCGTTCATACGGCGGCATTATCGCCAAGCGCCATTCACTCCAGCGTCATCGCGGGATTTGCGCGTCACTTCGTTTGCGTAGGGTCCGCTCAGAGATAAGAAAGTTTGCGTAGAAAGTGAGGAGGATCATCTCCGTAATGACGATCGAGGTTAACGAGATTGCGGGGGTTTGCTCTGAAGACGGCACAGGTTCGACGATTGAACCTGGAATTATACGCGAAGCGCTATGATATTGAGACCTTATGTTTTTGCGGCCGCAGTCGCAGCCCTTCTGGCACAGCCAATTCAGACTGCTCATGGGCAATCGACTGCGCACCCGCGGGAAGACATCGTTAACCTCGATCCCGCGCACAGTAATATCGATTTCACGCTACTAGGGAACCTCCACAAGACCGACGGGCGGTTCAACCTCAAAAGCGGACTGATTCGCGTCGATCCAGAAACCGGCAATGCCGCCGGCAAAATCGAGATAGATGTCGCCAGCGAGGACAGCAAAGAACAGTTGCGGGACGCCATCATAAGGAACGGTGTACTCGATGTCGCCCGTTATCCCGAAATGACTTTCACTCCGCGGAACATCCAGGGTATCCGCGACTCGCAAAATAATTTTTACGGACGGGTAACGGGTCTGATGGAGGTTCAAGGGAAAACCCACGAGATGACGATCCAGGTGCATGGTCATCTGCAGGGTGATCAGCTGACCTCGGCATGTGATTTTCTCGTCCCCTACGTGGATTGGGGCGTCGAAAGCCCCAACGTGCTGTCATCGACCGAGATCATAAATTCGACTAGAGACTACGAGACCAAGACTGGCAATAGCATGTTTTCAATTTTCGCCTATATGCTGCCAATACTCCGAAAAATTCCGCCGCACTTGTTCAATGTTTCCGACCTGGTTCAAGTCAAGATCGAAACGAACGGTTACATCACATGGGTCCCGGACCCGCAGGCGCGGAAGGTGACCATTATCGTGTCGCCACGATAAAGTGAAAGCGGCAACCCGACTTATCGTGACTCCAAGAACGGGGGATAGAGGCAAAGCAGTATGGCGCTTGTTGCGTTACCTGTGGCAGGTCAGTGGAGAAGGGCTCTTCCATACATCGGGACGCTGCTTATTTTCGCATTTATCTTCTGGCTCATACCCGTCGCCGATGTTGCGGCGGCGCTCGCCCAGGCGCCGGTGCTAAAGTTCTTCGTCGTGTTTCTTCCCTTTTGCGCCTTCTATTGGATCATCGATTCTCTTTGCCTGACGTGGGTCGTTTGCCGCTTTAACACTCCGATGCGATTTCGCGATGTCATGCCGATTCGCGCCAGCATGTACCTGCTCTCGATGATCAACACCAACCTTGGGCAGGGCGGAGTAGCCTGGTATCTGCATCGCAAGTCGGGAGTTCCACTCCTCCAGATACTCAGCTCGATCCTGCTAATCGGGCTGATGGAGATCTATCAGCTCTTTCTATTCTCGACGCTGGGCGTCATTTTCTATCATCCCAATTCACCGCGACAACTGGAAATAGTCCATGTCTTGCGGATCGCGTACGTTGTCGCGTGGTTGACGCTCGCCACCGTCATCAGTGTCTTTGCGCTCGCAAGACGGAGCAATTGGCTGCGTGAACGGATCGAGGATAGCAAGCTTGGTAGCGTAGCCGGCACGTTCCTCGCCGCCCGTCCATTGGACTGCGCGGTCATCCTGGGTATAAAATCTCCCGGCTTCTTAGTCTCACTGCTGACACAGCACTTCGCTCTTGCACTATACGGAATTACTATTCCACTCACCAAGTTGGTGCTGTTTCTCCCGCTCGTGTTTCTTGCAGCGGCGCTGCCCATCGGAGTGGCGCATCTGGGTACCAGTCAGGCCGCCTGGCTTCTCTTCTTTTCAGGCAGTGCCCCGGAGGCGAGGATCCTGGCATACAGTCTTGCCGCACATTTCACCTTTATGTTCTGCAACGGATTGATCGGACTGTGTTTCTTACCGCGCGCCAGTCGGGAATTGACTGCGGTTCGGCAGATGCCCGCCACCTAGTCCATCTTCATGACGGAGCGCTCCTCGGAACTACTTGGCCTGAATTGGTTAGTCGGAAGCAACGGCCAGTAACTCAGCATCCGCTCGGCAATTGCGGCCAGAAAGAAGACGGCGAGAAGTGGGGACACCGCGCTGATCAGAACACCGGGCCACTGCGGAGGTGGCGCGAAAGCCAGGATAATCACAAGGCCGAAATTGAGCACGCCGCCCCAATGTTCCAATCGGCTCTTTACAGATGTTGAAGAGCGACTAACCATTATGAGTCAATCGCATATTGACCAAATGAAACGACGATCAGGATTGGTACATAGAGCGGAATCGCTCCTGCTGCCGCCTCGCATGAGAGAGCGGTAGCCACAAAGGCGATATCGGCAACGCCGTCGAGCCATCGCCCAAATCCGTCGACGCTGCCCATCCGTCGGGCGACGCGGCCATCGACGAAATCAGAAATCGAGGCAACTAGAGCTATCGGGCCTAGAATTTCCGGACGGCGATCGCCGACCATGAACGCGGCTATCGAAACCGCCGCTAGCACGAAACGAATCGCGCTTAGCAGGTTCGCAGTTTGCGTTAATACGCGGCACAACTTGCCTGGTAAGAAAAAGGCCCCGAACCCCATTATTCAGCGCGCGGAAGAGCTCGGCTGATTACTACCCGTGTCGCTTACTTCGGGAGCCGGAGTCCCCGCTGCGGAAGCAAAGCCCTCCGGCAGCTCACGTACCGGAGTAATCTTTAACGCGACGATGCGACCCTCGGTGAACATTTCCTGGCTTGGTTTGTGGAAGCCAAGCCGCGCAAGAAGGTATTTGGTCGGATAATCATTAACTATCTGACTACTGACCGCCGGATCGCTCGTGATCTTTGCCTTTCCGATAAATGCGGGGCCACCCCGCTTGCCTATCCAAACAATAACAGGGCTGCCGCGCCGAATCCGCTTTGCCTTCCATGTCGTGGTGGCCGTTTGAATTAGAACCAAGCCGTCTGACGTGGTTGTGAACCAGACCGGCGCCGCCTTACTCTGATTGCCATCTTTGCGCACTGTAGCAATGTAGATGACGCTTGCTTGTGAAAGCGCGTCAGCATCGCGATGGGAAGCTTGACTAAGCGCCGCACTGTTCATCAGAAGAACTTCCAATGCCAGGACTATTAGGAGCGAGAACGCCCGCTTTCGGACGAGCAACCTCATTATGCCCTCGCCACTGTTGGGTTATTTCCAAACCACTGTGCGCCCTACCATGGTGGAACGTTCGAGTAGTTTAGCCTCGGGAATGTCCCGCGAACTGCTGGCCGTGCCAAGCCTGATCGCATGAGCAAGCCCCGTGCCCTCGATCTTTGCTTAAACAAATGAGCCAGCATTCGACGTTTTCCGTTCGCAGAACTAGTGCCATCGGATCGCGTCCGACAATTTGGACAACAGTGTCGAGAAATTTGAACGATTTTCAGCGTATCAGAAGGCGAGGTGACCCAAAAGTGGTTCACGGATAAGTTGAGTTGGATGCGGCAAATGCTCGGACAGACCACCTACCAATAACCCGGGCCAATCGTAATGCTGCGACAGTATATCTCAGGCCTGTTCAGCGGGTACGTTCCCTTTTGCGCGGCTTTAATTTTTTCCTCACCGCGACCTGACCTTTCAGCAGTTTGAACAGGCCCTTCGCCAGGAGTGTAGTGACCGTCGCCATACTCGACGGCATCCTGCACCACTCGATCATTGCCAACATCGACGGCGTAAGCTATCGGCTCAAGGACAAGTGCAGCGCTGGAGGCCTGCCGACGCCTCTGAGGCATCACAAGGACTGCTCGCGTGTTAACATGAAGCGTGAGGCAGAGCGGATTCCGGTCATCACGCGCAGGGAGACAGTCTCGGCCGCAAGAATTACATTTCCGAGCATGGCGTGACCCGTCCGGCCGCGAAAATGCCTCGCCCCGAGGTCGTTGGTAAGGTTACATACCTATAATCTTATTTGGTGGTAGATGCTCTCTTTCCTGTGCAAATACTTGGGCGTCCGTACCGACGTCGAGCCCGATTCAGAATCCAAAATTGAAATTCAGGATCTATCGCGCGCGGCCGCGTGGATACTGATTGCTCTCTATCTGATTGGATTTGCAATCTCGGCGGCGTCCCGCTCCCAGAGCGATTTCATCATCTACAGGAACGCCGGGGTCCAGGCTGCCCACGCCGGGCAGATCTACAATTTTAAGGATCCGAGTCCATTCCAGTACGCGCCCATCTACGCCGTGGCTTTTATTCCGTTTGGCCGCATTCCCCTGCGCCTGGCGCAGCTTGTATGGTTTCTGCTCAGCATGGCCCTGGCTTTGCCCGCCATGATCCTGGGAACCAGCCGCCTGCTGTTTGGCCGCGGATTCGAGCTGCGCTGGGAACTAATCCTTATTCCGGTGCTGCTCTGTACACGATTCATCCATCCCAACTTCGATCATGGTCAGATCAATCTGCTGCTCCTGGCGATGATCGTGTGGGGGCTCGCCCTTGCGAATCAATCAAGTTCGGTCGCGGCCGGGGCCCTTTTGGCGGCGTCCGTGCTCGTGAAGCCGTATGGTGTGCCGGTGATTCTCTATTTGCTGGGGCGCGGGCGCGTCCGGTTCGCCGTTTCATTGCTATTCTTCGCGGTAGCGTTGCTTTTGCTGCCATCCGTGTTTGTGGGCGCTGGATACGCGCTTCATGAAACCATCGAGTATATAAGGAGCCTCACCACCCGGGTTCCCAATCTCTCGCACGATCTGTACAACAAGTATAATCAGTCGGCCGCCGCAATCGCCGTGCGACTATTCGCAACCACGAAGCAGCGGGGCGGGCTGTTGAGTCAAAGCGCCGCCGCGACAATCGGATTTGCCTTCCAATGCGCCCTCACGCTGGCCGTAATTGCGCGGATCGGATTTCAATGGAGCGGGACGACCGGACAGAATGCCCGGCTATCGCTGGCGGCCCTGTTTTGCACGGCAGCGGCACTCTCTCCGGTCTCGTGGCTCGAATACTATATGGTGCTCGAGGTGCCATACATGGCCCTCACGTCTATCGCCTGTTCTAATGCGGCGGCGGACCAAAGCCGCGCGCGGGTGGCGCAACTCGTCCTGGCGGGCTCGCTGGTTTTGAACGTCGGCACGCGATTCTTCGAAGCGGCCTTATATTACGGCGCCGCATACTTTGGCTCTTTGGTGGTGCTCGTGACGGTGCTGAGCTTGACTGGGATCGAGCGGCCGCTTCCGGCTGAAGGCCGCTCCCAGACCTGATCTACGCACACGCAAGAGCTCGACATGCAGATGCGCCTGCGTTGCTCAGGTTGTGGCCGAGATTTATCCGCTGACCACACCAGTGAAGAGGAAGTGTATGATATCGTGCGGCTAACTGGATTTTACTCCTCCAAACGGCGGCGGTTTAGCGTGCAACTTGACCCAAGAGAGAGCCATCCGCTATGACAGCCGGAAGGTGTTGGAAACAGTTCTGATCATCTGTTTTTGGGCGCGTTGGGAAGTGGATCTCGGTCCTGGGCTGGTCGGTGGACGTGGACGTCTTACAGCTTACAGGTAAGATGACGTTCCCCTATTTATTCGGTTGCGTGTGCGCGGCAGGGAAGGCTTAGCGAATGGCTTTTGCAAAAGCGCAGTGGAAGAGGACGCGATGAGTTACCCACAAAATCCCGAGTTATCTCTGATCGTCCCAACCTACAATGAAAGAGAGAACATCGAGGCGATCTTGAATCGTCTGGTCAATGCGCTGGAAGGCAGGCGCTACGAAATAATTGTCGTAGATGACGACTCGATGGATCGCACTTGGGAGCTGGTAGGGAGGCTTTCTTCACGCACGCCAAGTATCCGGCTTGAGCGGAGGGTGGGAAAGAAGAGAGATCTTGCGCAATCTATAATGGATGGTTTCGGTCTTGCCCGGGGCAATATTCTGGGATGCATGGACGCAGACGGTTCCCACCGGCCTGAAGCGATTTCTGAGCTGCTTGATAGATGCGAGGACGGGTTCGAAATGGTGGTCGGGTCTCGCTACATCGTTGGAGGTTCGATCTCAGGCTGGCCCCTGGGTCGGCGAGCGCTAAGTCGAGCCGCCACCGTTGTCTCACGCTCGCTGTTGGGATTGCCAATCAGCGATCCGCTGAGCGGGTTTTTTCTGTTGCGAAGGGCGGTTTACCAGCGCGCATTCGGCGTCGCAAACCCACGAGGTTTCAAAATCCTGCTGGAACTGTACATGCGGGGCCGACCGTCGAGCGTCACAGAAGTCCCCATCCATTTTCAAAATCGACGTGTTGACAAAAGTAAGCTTTCTACGAAAGTGCTGTATCAGGGCGTGGTCGGCATGCTCTCTTTGATGACGGTGCGAAGCCCTTACAGAACCTAGTACAAGTTGGGTGTGAAGGCGGTATCGCCGAGCTCGCATGGATTGCCATTAGTCTGCCAGCGCTTTGATGGCAGGGTACGTACACCGGGCGATCCGATCGACTGACTTCCTGGCGCGACGCGTCCGCCGGGATTGTCATCAAGATTGCCGGCGCCTATGCGTGCCGCCGTTCTTTACCGATCGCGTCGGGCCTAGTCTGTCAAGGCGGCTCAAATGAACGCGAAAGGAAGCGGCGCAATCGTCTTCCACGGCTCCGTCCTCGCCGGGATTCACAGTTCGGAACCTCGGCCTGCAGCGCCAGCAAAGGGCGGCATCGTCTCGCTTGCGAGCGCCGCCGCAGTGGAGTTAACCCATTCGCACCCCCGCGGTTACCGCAGGCAAAGCTCCGGTGAAAGAGATGTTGGAGAATAAAAGACCCATCTGTTAGTAGGTCTCCTGTGGGTCTGCATGGTTGCAGGATAATTTCGGGTTGAGAACCCTCAAAATTCGCGAGCGCCGCCGTGAGCTCCTGGTATATCCATCCGTCATGTTTGTCGTGGCCGTAAATGCTTCATGTATTTGCAAAAATTCCCGAATAGACAGATGCAAGTAGTACAAAGTCTGCTCGAAATGGGTGTTGGCCGGCGTTGACTGATTTTGTGGGACAAGATCCAAAACAGGATCTCTCTTCTAAATCGAGGTCAGATAGCGACGTAACGAACCGCCACGTTTGTGGAGTTGGCCAGTTGGCACCAGCGCATGCATAGAACCTTCGCGACATAACAATCTAAACCGTGCGTGGGCATCACTTTTGCATCCGCTTAGCAGTTTGATTTTGCCTCGCCCCCCAAGACGAGCTTAGAACATGTAAACGATACGTTCGTGATGAGGTGCTAGTGGTGCACGAATTGGCAATCGTCGAAAGTGTCGTCGAGGCTATAAGCGATCGCATCGGCGATTCGCGGGTAACTCGCGTTCGGCTCGAAATTGGCAAGCTGTCCGGCGTGATGCCTGATGCAGTTCGCTTCTGCTTCGATATCGCGACCGAAGACACGCCGCTCGTCGGTGCTCTGCTCGAAATCATAGAGACCCCCGGACGCGCCCGATGTCGCCAATGCGGCGGCCGAATCGAAATTGACGGGCCCATCGCTCTGTGTCGCTGCGGCAGTGCCAATCTCGAATTTCTTGACGGCACCGGACTGCGAATCAAAGAAGTCGAGGTACGCTCCGATGTGTGACACCTGCGGGTGCTCCAATAATTCCATCACGCAGATAGTCGATCCCGACGAGGGACTGCGCCGGCACGGCCATCAGCATGCATCCTCGCGTGGCCCCGAGCATCATCTGAGTGGTTCTCATGATCATCATCAGGAGCATTCTCACGAACACAGCCATGCGCATGCTCGTCATTAGGATCTGCGAGAAATCGCCGGCGATGGGCGCTCCGGGGGCACGATGCAGGATCCCGAAGCTAGCCGGATCGTTCGTCTCGAACAGAATGTATTAGCGAAAAACGACCTCATGGCGGAGCGGAATCGTGGCTGGTTGGAAGCCCGCGAAATTCTCGCGCTCAACCTGATGAGTTCGCCCGGAGCGGGCAAAACCACGCTGCTGGAGCGCATGCTCGCCGACTTCGCCGGGGAAGTGCGGCTTTCGGTGATCGAGGGCGACCAGGAGACCGCGCGCGACGCCGAGCGCATTCGCAGGGCGGATGCTCGCGCGATTCAGATCAACACCGGTAGCGGATGCCATCTCGACGCGCAAATGGTGCATGAGGCACTTCGGAAGCTGACCCCGTCCGCGCGTTCGCTGCTGATCATCGAGAACGTGGGTAATCTCGTTTGTCCCGCGCTGTTGGACCTCGGAGAATCGGAGAAGGTCGTAATAATGTCGGTGACTGAGGGCGAGGATAAGCCGCTGAAGTATCCTCATATGTTTCGCGCTGCCGGCGTTATGCTGATCAGCAAGATTGATTTGCTCCCGCACGTGGAATTCGACGTCGAACGATGCTCTCGATTTGCGCGCGAAGTCAATTCCGCTCTCGAGATAGTGCGCGTCTCCGCTCGCACAGGAGACGGGCTCGACGGATGGTCCCAGTGGTTACGAGCCCGGATAGCGGCAGTCGGGGCGAAATCGTCTGCCGTCTAATAGCAGCCTCTTCCGGAGTCTCCCATGAATACCGAGGCTTGGACCGCACGCTACACCTTCAACGACATCCTGGGCGTCAGTAGCCAGTTGCGTCGAACCATCGAGCTTTCGCGGCACGCTGCGCGAGCCGACTATCCGGTGGTGCTGGTCGGAGAATCGGGGACTGGTAAGGAATTAGTCGCCCACGCAATCCACAACGCGAGCGTGCGCTGCCGCGGTCCATTCGTGGCCGTGAATTGCGGGATGCTGTGCGGAGAAATGGCGATTCCGGAGCTGTGCGGATATGAGCCGGGATCGTTCACCGGCGCCGACCGACACACTCATCAAGGGTTTTTCGACGCGGCGCGGGAGGGCACTCTGTTCCTGGATGAATTTCAGGACCTGCCGCCCACCCCTCAGAGCGTTTTGCTGCGATTTTTGGAAACCGGCCGATTTGTCCGCGTCGGCGCCACCCACCAGGTCCATAGCGCAGTGCGCGTGGTAGTCGCGACCAACATTCCGATCAAGGAATTGAGCGACGGGCGAATCCGCTCCGACCTGATCTATCGGCTTAATTGCGTCTCGATCGAAATCGCTCCGCTGCGCGATCGTCGCCAGGACCTCCGGCCAATCGCGGAAAAATGCCTGCGCGAGGAATTGCACTATCTGGGGGAAGTCGACGAAACAGTATGGCAGGCGCTGGAAGCCTGCCCCTATCCGTGGCCAGGGCAATGCGCGCGAGTTGCGCAACGTCCTGCTCAGGATCATTCTGGTTTCATCGCGCGATCGGCTGATGCCCGACGATCTTCCCTCCGAGTTGTGGCACCACGCGCCTTGCGCCAAGCGGATCCCACGGAGCGACGTTGATTCGGGCCGCGGTGCCACTGAGGGCGAGATCGTCGCGCTTAAGGCGGTCTTTGACGCCAGCCATCATAACGTATCCGAAACCGCGCGCCGCCTCGGAATTCATCGCTCCACGGTATATCGGCGGCTGCGCGGCGAAATAAAGTCCAAGCAATAGAATTCTCTTTCATTTGTGGTCGCGGGACGACGTGGACAACGCGCCGATCGCAATCACCGAACCGATGACCTTTCCCTTCTCATTGCGAATCGTGGTGCTGCTTTCCTCGATTGGAATCTCCTTTCCTGCGCGATGATGCAGCACGCCCTGTGCTCGGCCACCGCGTATCAATCCAGAAGCCGATATGGATCCGATACGACTTCCGACAGCCTGCGGCCAACGGCCTCGTCCGCAATCCATCCGGTTAGCTCTTCGGCGGCAGGATTGATAAATCGCACTCGCCATTCGGCGTCGGTCGCGACCACACCGTGTCCAATACTGCGCAGTATCGCTCTCAGCCATTGCTCGCCTGCGCGAAGATTTCGTTCGGTTCGATGGCGGTCGAGCCCCGTCTGGAGGACCAAGTCCAACTCCAGATCGTCGAACGGCTCCAGCAGAAACCCGTAGAAACTCGAGTCTTTGATAGGCCCTACGAGCGCCAGGTCGGCGGGTGCTCCTAGGAAAACTGTCGGCACATCCAGACGGCCGCCGATTTGCTCGATATTCCCGGTCGCATCATAAGGCTTCAGTGGGGTTGCCCTGACGATAGCAAGGTTCGGACGCAGACTATCGAGCGTCTCAGGCGCCTCATCACAACCACTATTCACAACCAGATATCCTCGCTCGATCAATCTGGCCTTCATGGCCTCGGCGGACGGACCGGGGACCTCAGCTAAGAGGATTCGGGCGGGACGCGACCGCATTTGTGCTCTTGAGCGATGTGCAGGTAGCGCTTTGTTAGAGAGCGGTAGATTCTCACAGGATTTACAGCATTAAACGTTCCAACGTTGCGCGTCTCGCTTCGAATCCGAATTCTTTTCAAAAATCCTCGGCGTGCGTAAATATCGGCCAACCTTACGGCTTGAGATCGAAATGCTATTGCTGCGACATCCTGCGACACTCCGCACGCACATAATCAAAGTTATCGCATCTTCTTATGTGGTACTTAGGCATCAAATGTAGCTTCGAATTGTTCCCACTCTTAACGATGTTCGATGTCGCACAGTGTCGCACCACAACGCGCGCGTCCCGGAACACTGCGACTCGCCAAAATTCGAATTCAGCGCAGATAATGGCTTCACGGCCCCCTCGTTTGCGAGACGGACCGCGCTGACACGCCCGACTGAATATTGCGCGGCAATGGCATCCCAATTGCTCCCATCAGAAGCCGACCGTTATTCCAAATTTTCCGTTTCGCATGTGAGTTGTCATGCCCGACAAAGAAACCGTCGTTCACATACTTTGGATCAATGCGGGCTTGAGTTGCGATGGTGATTCCGTCGCGCTCACCGCGGCCATGCA
>Ga0182024_10008158_pt1 | contig 22251 bp, 9 predicted proteins | sample P32metaG_FD_120480 | JGI IMG/M metagenome (GOLD analysis project Ga0182024, IMG submission 120480) | Permafrost microbial communities from Stordalen Mire, Sweden - P3-2 metaG (Illumina Assembly) | ecosystem: Environmental > Terrestrial > Soil > Wetlands > Permafrost | place: Sweden: Stordalen...
AAATTGTTGTGCGCTTCCGCCAGATCGGGTTCAATGCGGATGGCCTCGCGGAATTCCGCTTCAGCGCTTCTTGGATCGGCGGTGCGCAATTGCACCAGCCCGAGAAGATTGTGGGCCGCCGGCAGATCCGGATTGATTCCGATCGCCTTTTGAAGCACATCCTCGGCCGCGCCGAGCCTGCCTTGGCGGAGGTACACGTTTCCCAGGTCCACGAGTGCCTGCGCGTCGCGAGAAGAAGCCTTCTCCAACACCTCCGCGGCACGTCCCAGCTCTCCGGCGTCCAAGAAAGCCGCCCCCGATTCCTTGAGGGCCGGCAAGAAATCTCCTCGAATCCGGAGTGCTTCGTCGAGCCAGTGAATTCCCTTGGCCAGGTTGCCGGACTTCACGTAGGCTCTCCCAAGCTCGAAATAGAACTCCGGTTGGCTGGGATGATACCGCTCGATGGCGGTCTCAAGGTCCGCGAGTTTCGGATTCGTCCGCTGCTGAGCCTTGGCTACGCCAAGATAGAGAGTGGCGTCAGCGGAGTACACGTGCGCCGGGTCGTAGATCGCGATCTCGCAAGGCCCTGGCTGGTGAATTTCTTCCCGCGGAGCGAGAACATCCTTTGCCGGCAGGCGTTTTTGAATATAGTGATCCGTCATCACGACATGCACCACGTCTTCGGTTCGACGCTTTGGCATGTGGCAGTCGAGACAGGTTTTCCCAACGGCGGCCATCGAATTGGAATGCGCGGATTGGTGGCAATTGCGGCAGATTGCTTCGTAATGCTGCGTCCCCTGTGCGGCCTGATGCGGATCGTGACACGTCGTGCAGGTCATCTGACTCTTTGCGAAGCACTTCGATTTTCGAAGTCGGTAGGCGGCGTGATCGATCTCGAATCGATCCGTATTGTCAGCGAACTCGAAAAACACGACATAATCCTGCAACGCTTCTCCAGGCCGATAGGTGAAAGGCGGCCGATGGTAGCGGCGGATCGAGTCCGGTGAACGAAGGCTGGTCGTCTGGAGGTGACACTGCATGCAGACGTCGAGTTGCCGCTCCCGGCTGAGCCGCGACGGATTCACGATGGCTCGGCGGATGGACTCCTGGGTCGCTCCGGAAGACGCTTGTTTAATATGCGAACTGCCTGGGCCGTGACATCGCTGGCAGTCGATGCCTTCCGGAATGTCGGGGCCGAAAATCAGATCCGTCCTTGGCGCCGACGCTGGGTATCCGTTATGACACGACATGCACTCGAAAGAAATCGCTCGCCGGAAGTCGGACTGCTCAGGTCGATCGTAGCCGGGACTCATCGCCCAGTAGCCCTCTTTCTCGGAATACCAGGTGATGGGCAGCTCGACTAACTTTCCTTCACTGGTGCGATGCAGGTAACTGCGTGCGTGATTGCCGGACCCGATGACGTAGTCGATCGGCGTTTCGACAATGTTGGTTTGAGCGCCGTCGAAGCCGGTTTGATGCCGACGCTGGAACCAGCGTCCATCGCGCTCGACCATCGTGTAAGTACGATCCGATGCGCGGTGGTAAAGAGTGTTGCGCGTTTGATAATCTTCGACGGTATTTTCCAGGCGCGGACGGAAAAATGACCGTCCCATGCCAGTGAGACTGTAAGTCCTGGCGATTTCCTGGTGGCAACCGGCACACAGTGACGGATTTACATAATCGGATGTCGCCGCCTGCGGTGCGGGCTTCGAGCGCGGGAGCAGCCAGATAGCGCCCAGAGCTGCGCACACCGCCGCTGCTGCAAGCACCCAGTGTCGACGCGTCATAAGTAACGATATTTCACGCCAAGGCACAAAGCCGCCAAGACTTTTCCTTGTGTTCTTTGCGGCTTCGCGCCCTTGCGTGAAAAAGTAGAGAGCTCAAGTTGACGGCTTAATTTCGTTTTTCAGCAGCCTCCTGCGGAGCTTTCTCCCAGTCGTAGGGCCGGTTCATGGCATACTTCTCGAACCAGGCGAGCTCAACGTTCATTTTATAGAGCACATGATGCAGCTCCGCCCACCCATGAGGCTCGCGCGGAGCGACGTAGAGATGCGTCGGAACCCCGAGGCTCTTTAGTGCGCGGTACATTTCCACCGACTGTGGCTCCGGGACGCGGACGTCGTTTTGCCCGACCAGGAAAATAGTCGGCGTCTTTACGTTGGCGATGTCCTTAAGCGGCGAGTTATCCCAATAAACGCTGATCGGCGCGTTTTTCTGCCACGGCGTCCCGCCGAACCAGGGTGTCCTGTAGGTTCGTACGTCGCTCTGGGCGTACATCGAAATCCAGTTCGCCGCGCCCGCGCCCGAGGAGGCAGCCTTAAAGCGATCCGTAGTGGTGATGATTTTGTTGGTCATGTGACCCCCGCCGCTCCATCCCATCTTGACCATGCGATCGGGATCGACGATACCTCGGGCGATCAGCGCATCGACGCCGGTGAGAACGTCGGTATGGGCGTTTTTAAAATAATGACCAACCATATCCCGCAGGAATTCGTCGCCGTATCCAGTGCTGCCGCGATAATTCGGCTGCAACACCGCATAGCCCTTGGCCGCCAGCACGGGCACAAAATTCTGCGCGCCGCCGAAGCCAAACTTATCGGACGCCTGCGGTCCGCCGTGCGTCTGCACTGCCAGCGGATAGCGCTGGCCTTCCTTATAATCGAGAGGATAGCAGAGTAAGCCCTCTACGGTGACCCCGTCGGCACCCTTCCATTCCACGCGCTCCTGCCGGGGCAGCTTGAACTGACGCGGCAGATAGTCATACACCGCGGTGACCTTCTTCGGAGGCGACGAACCGTCGACGCCCGAAATCCACACTTCTCCGGGAGCCGTCATTTCGCTCGAAGTATAAATATGCTCGTTCGCGGTCGTCGACATCGTCCAGCCGGCGAGCGTGTGCTTGCCGCTAGTGAGCTGCTCCGGCTTCGGATTCATCACCGCGACTTTGAACAACTCCGTGTGGACGCCCATGTTCGCCAGGAAGAATATGGCCTTTCCATCTTTCGACCAGGAAGCTTTGTCGACTTCATAGGGAAGCTGAGGCATCAGAACCTTAGCATCGCCGCCGGATGTGGACGCTACGAAAACCTTCCTGTTGTAGTAAGTCTCAAATTTCTGATCGGCTTGAGAGAGGAACAGAACTTGTGAATTGTCGGGCGAAAGAGCCGCGTCCGATTCCTGGACGTGATTGCTGGTGATCTGCTTCAGTCCGCCGCCGGCGGCGTCCATCAGCCACACTTCGCTCTGATCCGAGTCCTCGATCAAAGGCGTCGGCGCGCGATGGAAGACGATTTTCTTTCCATCGTTTGACAAATTGAAGCCAAGAACGGAAAAATCTCCCCGCGTGACGCGACGCTCCGTTTTGGGCGCTACGGCCACATTCCAAAGATGCTGCTGCTGATAGTTTTCATCGAACATGAAGACGTCGTCTTTCACTTTTTCGCGCGCCTTCAGCTCGTCGGATTTTGGATCTGAGGCGCGGAAATAAATCAATGCGCCGTCGGGAGACCATGTGATGTTCGAGACGGCCGTGGCATGCGATGTCAGCGGCCGTGCTTCACCGCCCGCATTCGAGAGGAGAAAAATCTGGCTGACGGCCTCGGGCTCGGTTCCTCGCTTGGCGATGAAAGCGATCGTCTTGCCATCGGGGGACCAGCGCGGGCTATTCTCGCCGTCAGTTCCGCTGGTCATTTGCATCAAGCCGGAACCATCGGAGTTTACTTTCCAGATGTGGCCGATCCGCCGGTTCGCTTTCCAGTTGGGCTCCGTCTGAACGTAAAGTACCTCGCGTCCGTTCGAAGAAACCTGGGGATCGCTGATCTGCGGAACGTTCATCACGTCCACCAAAGCCATCGGGCGAGGACCTTGCGCAAACAAATAAATGGGAAGGGCGAATAAAAAGCATCTCGCGGATCTCAGCATAGCGGCTCCTTTGGGTTTCTACCGTAACACGAGAACTAAAAAGCGGCAAGCCTAACCTTTTTCCCGAACCTCCGTCCATCCCGGCATCGGCAGACAGGGTTCCCTGCGCTGGGTTAACGCGGCTTGATATGTCCGAAACATCAGCAACTTGCTTTAGAGGGTTTTGAGAAGTTTTCTCTTGCGCCTCATGGCGATCGGGGGTATAGTTTATGCAATTCGAGCTCATGGGCCGACAACGGGGTCGCCCAACGCCACACGATCACTGAGCTCCAACCCTCAACCACGCCGGCCCCATTGACGGCGATAAGACACCTGCGAATTCCAGGATTCCACAGGAGGGTCTATGCCTAGACACCATTGGCTGGCAGCGATTGTTTCCGCATCGCTACTGACTGCACCAGTAAGCGCGCAGACCACGAATGCGTCGATTTACGGAACGGTAGTGGATGCCTCCGGAGCCGCGGTCCCCAAGGCAGCCGTCACGGCCACGAACATTCGAACGGGCGTTGTGTTGCCGACCGTCACCAACGATGGAGGAATCTACATCTTCCCCTCCCTGCTGCCGGGCGAGTATCGGGTCAGCGCCGAGGTCACCGGCTTCCGCAAAGCGATCTCGGACCACATTCAGTTGGACGTCGGCGCGAAGATTACGGTGGATTTGAAACTCGAGGTCGGCGCGACGGCGGAGAGCGTCTCGGTGGAATCGACATCAAGTCAAATCGAGGCTGTGAACACGTCGGTCAGTAACGTGGTCACGCTCCAACGGGTGCAGGGGCTGCCGCTTCAGAGTCTCGATGCCGGCGCGCTGATCGCGCTCGAGCCCGGTGTGGTAGGAGACAACGTCAACGGCGTTCGTTCCCAATCGCAGAACGTGACGCTCGATGGAGTGAATATTCAGGAGACTCGCTACAATGGCGGACTGTCGGGAGGCAATACGACGACGGCCAACGCGGTGGACCTGGTGGCCGAGTTTCGCGTTTCGACCGCACCCGTGGATGCCGAGTTTGGACGCGGAATGGCGCAGGTGCAGATGATCTCGCGGTCGGGCACGAACGAGATTCACGGCAGCGCATTCGGATTCAATCGTGTGACCGCGTTGAGCGCGAATAGCTGGTTCAACAATCAGCTTGGGCAAAATGCGAACGGCACCCTGGTGGCTCCGCGAAACTTTTTGATCCGTAATCAATTTGGCGCACGCGTGGGCGGGCCGATTATCAAGAACCGCACGTTTGGATTTTTCCTTTACGAGGGCCAGAGACAGAAAACCAACACTACCGAAAACGATACGGTCCTGACGGCCACGGCACGGCAGGGTATTTTCCGGTTTTATCCGGGCGCCCTGGACGCCAACGCGACCGCGGCCGCGCCGACCGTCGATCTGAGCGGCAATCCGGTGCAGCCGGCGGCGGCCACCGGTCCTCTCCAAAGCATCAGCCTGTTCGGAAAAGATCCGAACCGTATGGTTGCGGATCCCACCGGCAACGTCACGATCGCGCTCAAAGATGTGCCGCTGCCCAACAACTTCCAGCGAGGTGACGGCCTGAATACCGCTGGCTTCGTATGGCAGGAACCGGCAACCAGCGATTTCAATCTGTACGACTTTCGAATCGACCACATTCTGTCGCAGAACACGCGCCTGGCGTTTTCGATGCAAGAGAAGAGTGCAAACAGTTTCAACGGATACCGCGGCCAGGTGTATCCTTTGCAGCCGTCGGACGCCGCGCTCTCGAAGAATTATCTCTACACCTTCTCCGCCACGACCACCATTCGGCCGAATCTGCTGAATGAGTATCGTATGGGGCTCAATTATTTCGAAGCGGGCTACGCGGGGCCGTTCTACCCGAATGAGAGTTCAGTGTTGCCGCACATCGGCTCGCAGCCGTTTTTCTTCCAGTTTGCGACGATCACGAATGAATATACTTCCAACAACGCGCCGCAGGGCCGCACGTCGCCTCTTTATCAATATGCCGATACGGTTTCCTGGCTGAAGGGGCACCATGCGTTCAAGGGTGGCGTCCAGCTTTTCTTCGACAGCTCGAATGGATATAACTCGTTTTACGTGCTCCCGGGTGCGATCACCGGCGCCGGCAGCGTGCCGTTCGCCAACATCGGCACGATTACCGGGATCGGCTCAAATTCGACGAACGCGCAGAACCTGCTGGGCGACCTCTCCGGATCGCTGAGCGGCTGGGAACAATCCTTCAATTCGGCCGGAGGCAAGAATCCTACCTATGTCCCCGGCGAGACCGACCGTCGCGACTGGCGCCAGCACGAATACAGCGGCTTCTTCAAGGACGACTGGAAGGTGACAAGGAACATCACCGTCAATCTCGGCGTTCGCTACGAATACTACAGCCCGCCGTTTGAGGCAAATGGCAAATCCGTCATTCCGGTGGGCGGATCGGCCGGTGCATTCGGCATCAGCGGTACTTCTTATGCTCAGGCCTTTGCGCCTGGCGCGTCCGCCGGATCCCTCACGCAGCTTCAGTTGGTCGGCCCAAAGTCGCCCAATCCGAACACCCAGGTGTACAACCCGCAGTACAACACGTTCCTGCCTGGCGCGGGCGCAAGTTGGGCGCTGGGCAAGGACAACAAGACCATCCTCCGCGCGGGCTATGCGATGTCTTCGGACCGCAATTCCTTGCGCAACGCCGACACGGAAGTGGGCAGCAATCCGCCCATGAACACCACCGTCACGTACGCATCGGGAGGCTTGTTGAATCTGTCCAACGTCGGCGTGCCCTACAATCCCGGCGTGCCGCCCTTTGCCGGTCTAGGCACGGTTCCCTTAACGGACCGGACGCAGACGTTGCGTGTGTTCGATACCGGACTTCGCAATCAGTATTATCAGAACTGGAACTTTTCCCTCCAACGCCAGATTACCCGGGACTCCATCCTCAGCGTCCGTTACATCGGCACCAAAGGCACCAAGCTGCTGAGCGGCGTGAATCTCAATTCAGATGTCATCGGAAGCAACGGTTTCTTGAACGCGTTCAACATCACCCGGGGCGGCGGAGAGGCGCCTCTGTTCGATCAAATTTTTGCGGGAGCAACCGTGCCCGGCCAGGGCATTGTGAACGGAACGTCGGTTCGCGGGTCGGATTACGTCCGCTCCAATTCCACCTATGCGGCGTACCTCGCCAACGGCAACGTAGGCGCCTTCGCGAATGCCATCAACACCACTCCTCTTTTGACCAACGTAAACGGCGGCTTGCTGTCGGCGGCCGGTCTTCCGCAGAACTTCTTCGTCACCAACCCGCAGTTCGCCAATGTCTACCTGATCGGTAACAACGCTAATTCGACGTACAACGCAATGGAAGTCGAATATGAGAAGCGATTCAGCCACGGCTGGGTCTACCAGGGAAGCTATACATTGAGCAAGGCGCTGGGCGAAAACGAACTCGGCAGCACTCAATACTATGACAACAACTATCGCGACCCGGAAAATCGCAGCTTCGATAAGCGCATCATGACGTTTAACCGGACCAATGTCTTCAAGAGCAACGCGATTTATGAGCTGCCGTTCGGACATGGCCGCGCGATGATGAAGAACGCGAATCGCCTGGTGGACGGGGTTCTCGGTGGCTGGAAAATCAGCGGCATCCTTACCTATACGTCGGGGGTTCCGTTCACGGTTACGGCTCCCGTCTCCACGTTCGATCAATTCACCACCGGCCAGACGCCCGACGTGATTGGAAACCTTTCGAAGAGCACCGGAGGCCTCCAGTTCAACGGCAGCGGCGCGTGTTATTTCTGTAACTTCAAGCAGATTCCAGATCCGAGTATTGGCACGCTCACCTCCTCGATCGCATCGCGAAGCACGCTACTTGCCTGGATGGCCCCCGGAGGAACGATTCTCCAGAATCCTTTGCCGGGAACACTAGGCAGCCTGGCCCAGACCTTCTTCACAAGTCCTAATTTCCTGGACATCGATCTGGCGCTGACCAAGCAGTTCAGAATAACGGAACGGTTCAACGTGGAGATTCGCGCCGACTTCCTGAACGCCACGAACCATCCGGATTTCAGCACTGCCACCATCGACAGCAGTATCGATGACGCGACCTTCGGACGTTTTACGGCCGCCGGCAGCAACAGCAATCGTATTATCGTACTCGGCGCGCGGTTCAACTGGTAAGCGCATAGCACTTTAGGAGGTCGTTCATGCTTACGTTCCGCTCACTCAGGGCTCTTGCGCTCTGCGTTTCGGCTGCGGTATTTGCGCAGCCCATCGCGAAACGGCCACTGCACCATCGCGACTACGACGCTTGGCGCGCCATCCAGGGCCAGGTCCTTTCGCAGGACGGAAGATTTCTCGCCTACTCCATGTTCCCAGAGGAAGGCGACGGGGAGATCGTGGTCCGCAATCTGGCTACCGGCAAGGAGGTGCGGGAGAGTGCGGGAGCGCCTCCTCCGGCTCCTGAAACTCAGAGTGGCGAACTGCCGACGGAGGATGCGGCGCCGGCTGCCCGCGGCGTGCGGCTGGCGTTCACCGCGGACAGCAAGTTCCTCATCTCGACCGCGTTTGCCAAGAAAGCCGATATGGACCAGGCCAAGAAAGACAAGAAGCGCGCTGACGAGATGCCCAAGCCAAGCCTGGTGATTTTCGACCTGTCGGCTATGACTTCTTCGCGTATTCCCGACGTCGCCAGTTTTCAGGTTCCGGAGAATGGCGAGAGCTTCCTTGCTTATTTGAGGGGTCCCAAGGCTGCGGGTTCGGCTGCGCCAGCGGCAGAGAACAACGCGGACGGTGAGGATCAGGGACGAGGTGGACGCGGCGGAGGGCCAGGAGGGGCTGCCCGGCGAAATAAGTACGGGTCGGACATGATTGTGTGTGACCTGCGCGTAAGTAAACAGCGCACGTTTGAGGACGTCTCGGATTATTCGATGAGCAAGGACGGGAAGGCGCTTGTTTACACTGTTGCTTCAAAGAAAGAGGAGACAAATGGAGCCTACGCGGTGGCGCCCGGAAGCGATGCGGCTCCCGCGGCGCTGCTCGCCGGGAAGGGACGCTATTCGAAATTGACATGGGATTTTGCGCAAAAAAAGCTCGCGTTCCTGAGCGATCGCGACGATGCGGCGTCGAAGCCCTCGAAATACAAAATCTATTTGTGGGACCGCCAAGCAGCGACCGCCTCTGAATTAATATCCGACAAGACGCCAGGATTCCGGGGAAGCTATGCGATTTTTGAGCGCGGGCCGTTGAATTTTTCGCGCGACGGGTCGCGTTTGTTTCTGAGCGCCGCGCCCGAAGGGACGGTGGCCGCCGCGGAGGGCGACGCTCCTCCTCCGTCCACCGCGACTCCGGGACCGAATGAAGAGAAAGTGATCGCGGACCTGTGGCGGTGGAATGACGACTACGTTCAGCCCATGCAGAAAGTACGCGCGGCGCAGGAGCGTGCGCGGTCCTATCGAGCGGTGTTTCATCTGGTGGACCACAGCTTTGATCAGTTGGCCGATCCAACCATGATCGCGCTCACGCCGAGCGATGACGGCCGGTTCGGGATTGGCATCGACGATCGGGCGCTGCGGCACAAAGTGGACTACGACGGGGCCTATGGCGACGTCTACCTTGTCGACACCATGACCGGCGCCCGCAAGCTGGTGCTGCCGGAGGTAAGGAGCGGGGGCGGAGGCAGGGGTGGAGGCGGAGGCGCCGTACAGTTCTCGCCGGATGGAAAATACCTGCTGGCATTTAAAGATAAGGACTGGTGGTCGATTCGGACGCCGGATGGCGCCATGACGAATCTCACGGCCAAGACGGGCGCGGTTTTCTTCAACGAAGAACATGACACGCCCGATGCTCCGCCGGCTTACGGGTCGGCCGGATGGACCAAAGATGGAAAATGGGCGCTGGTTTACGACGAGTTTGACGTTTGGGCGGTGGCGCCGGACTCGGGCGAGTCCAAGAAGCTTACGGACGGGCGATCTTCACATATTCAGTTCCGCGTCGTCAGGTTGGACGAAGGGGACGCCGAAGAGGAGCGCGGCATCGATCCGGCCAAGCCGTTACTGCTGCGCGCGGAGAACATTGAAACACGCGACACGGGATTTTATTCGCTGGCCAGCCTGGATAAAGCCAACCCGCAGAGGTTGATCATGGGTCCGAAGAATTATCGCACGCTGGGCAAGGCCAAGCATGCCGACGTGGTGATGTTGACCGCGACCACCTTTCACGATCAGCCAGATATTCAAATCACCGATACAACGTTCCGTCAGATGAAGAAGGTCACCGACGCGAATCCTCAGCAGGTACAGATTCTGTGGGGCACCGGTGAGTTGATCAAGTATCGTACCGACGATGGCGTGGAACTGCAGGCGGCCCTGTATAAGCCCGAGAATTTCAACCCGCAGAAGAAGTATCCGCTCATGATTTACCTCTACGAGCGGTTGTCGCAGAACGTGCACAATTTCGTGCGACCCGCGCCGGGGCACTCGATCAACCTCGCTTACTACGTGAGTAACGGATACATCGTGCTGACGCCGGACATTATTTATACCACCGGGCATCCGGGGCAGAGTGCGCTGAAATGTGTGCTGCCCGCAATCGAGGCGGTCGTGGCGAAGGGTTTCGTCAATCGCAATGCGATCGGGATTCAGGGACATAGCTGGGGAGGTTATGAAACGGCGTATCTGTTGACACAGACTAATATTTTCCATGCTGCCGAGGCGGGCGCTCCGGTTGTCGATATGATCAGCGCATACAACGGGATTCGCTGGGGTACCGGTCTGCCACGGCAATTCCAGTATGAGAAGACTCAGAGCCGCATCGGAGGGACGTTGTGGGAGGACCCTTTACGGTTTATCGAGAACTCTCCGGTGTTTCAAATCGACCGGATTAAGACGCCGGTCTTGATTTTGCAGAATGACGCTGACGATGCGGTTCCCTGGTACCAGGGCATTGAGTTTTTCCTCTCCATGCGGCGGCTGGGCAAAGAGGCGTACATGTTCAATTACAACGGCGAGCCTCACCACCTGCTGCGCAGGCCGAATCAGAAAGATTATACGGTTCGCATGCAGGAATTCTTCGATTATTTGCTGAAAGACGGTCCGAAGCCGGCGTGGATGGAGAAGGGGATTCCTTACATTGAGAGGGAGCAGGAAAAGGAGAAGCATAATTCCATATATTCTGAGGATGTTGGCAAGAAAAATCAGTAGGCAGCGATTCAGAAAGCTTCAGGCGTCACTATGAAGTATTCGCCGAATGGCCCTCAGTAACAAAACTGTTTCCCGACGAAGTCAGCCGAACGCTCGGAGATATACGCTTTTCGTTACCAGCACGTCTGACGTCCCTTCCCTTGCTCCCTCAGAACGGCTTGTTAACGAATCAGGCGAGGTTTACCTCATGTGTGTCGCAGACTGGAGCCGGGGGTGATGCTCTCGGCACCTACTCCTGGTCTGTCGAATGAATCCCCAGAGCTTCAGGTCTCTTTTAATTATGTTCGTAGATCAGCTGGGGGACACTTCGCCCCCGTTTTTGGCGTAGAGCCTAGAGCCAGAGCTCGTAGAGCCCGTCGAGCTATATTCTCTCGACCGCTGCGCGTGGTCTCCCGTGGTCTCCCACCGCCCGTAAGTCTATGAGGAATTGGTAGCGCTAACGGGAATCGAAGGTGTCAACGCTCAGTTCAGTTCGGTTCAGTTGAGTCTAACTGAGGATGTGGATCCGGAAAGCGGTTATTGATCTGGATCTCGTAGCCGACTTTGGATGGCGTGTGCGTATAATCCGGCGGACTGATGATCGCCGCCTTCGCCCTCGACACGTCGCGAATGGAGACGCCGCTATTCCCCGTGGTCTTCGTCCAATATTCCAGGTGCAAATCGAACTCGCCGAAGTCATTACGAGACGTGTAGAGCCACGACTGCGTGTCCACCCACCCTTTGAACTGCGGCTGCGTTGGCAACGGGCCGCCGGGAGCAAACATTTTGCGATAGTCCCCGATGCGCTGTCCTAGCAGAGTTCCATCCGCCATGACAGTCCATTGCCCGTCGCCGATCACTTCCCAGCCCTCCAGGTTCTTGCCGTTAAAGAGAGGCCTATCATCAGCTGCAGAAAGGTAGCCGGCGAGCAGCGTTACAAAACAGAGAAAGAGCGAAGCCGAAATCCTCAGATCTAAAGAGTACAGATTCGCTCTGTGCGGTGGCGGCCAGACGGGTCGCTATCAGACGGCTATGCCGCCGTCCTTCCCAATTAGCGAATCAATCCAATGGGTGGCTGCTGAGCGACCGATAATGACCCACATCGGGGCGAAAAGAAACGTCCGGATACACCGTCATCCAGGAGCTATCGGAGCTCTGATCAGATAAAATGAACTGATTCCCTAAGATGCCTCTTTCTCCCGGCGACAGACTCGGACCCTATGAAATCCTGGCGCCCGTCGGGGCGGGAGGAATGGGTGAGGTCTACAAGGCCCGCGACGCGCGGCTCGATCGCCTCGTCGCGATCAAAATTCTTCCTCATGACAAGACCGGCGACGAGGATCGCAAGCGCCGCTTCATCCAGGAAGCCAAGGCCGCTTCCGCGCTGAATCATCCCAACATCGTCACCATTTACGACATCGGCTCGGAGAACGGGATCGACTTCTTGGTCATGGAGCTGGTTCCGGGCAAATCGCTTGACCAGTTGATGCCGCGCGCCGGAATGCGCTTGAGCGAAATTCTGCGCGCCGCCGTGCAGATCGCGGATGCGTTCAGCAAGGCGCACGCCGCCGGAATCGTGCACCGCGATCTCAAGCCAGCGAACGTGATGCTGACTCCGGAAGGCCTGGTGAAGATTCTGGACTTCGGCCTCGCCAAGCTGACCCAAAGTCCCCCATCCGAGGATGACGCGACCCGAACGATTGCCGCCCACACGGGCGAGGGCACAGTGCTCGGAACCACCGCGTACATGTCTCCCGAGCAGGCCGAAGGCAAGCCCGTCGACGCGCGCTCCGATATTTTCGCCTTCGGCTCCCTGCTGTACGAAATGTCGACCGGGCAGCGAGCCTTTCGCGGCGACACGCAAATGTCGACCATCTCGGCGATTCTGCGCGACGATCCCAAGCCCGCGAGCGAATTGCGCGACGACATCCCGGCTCAGTTCGCGCGCGTCATCACGCGCTGCCTCCGCAAGGATCCCGCGCGCCGCTTCCAACACATGGCGGATCTGAAGGTCGAACTGGAAGATTTGAAGGAAGAGTCCGACTCGGGCAAGCTCGTCTCGAGCGCTCCCGCAGCCAAGCCTTCGAAAGGGCGCCGCCCGAAAACGATGTTGTGGATCGGAGCCGCAGCGGCGCTTGTCATCGCGGCCGTCGTCGCCGTGCGGCTCTGGAGCGACAAGCCCGTAGCCGACGCGCCGCTCCAGGCCATTCCCTTGACCAGCTATCCTGGCTTTCAGGACGACCCCAGTTTTTCCCCGGATGGAAGCCAGGTGGCGTTCAGCTGGGACGGAGAAAAAGAAGACAATCTTGACATTTATGTGAAGCTGGTCGGTTCCGGCGCTCCCCTGCGCCTCACCACGGACCCGGCGTGGGATGGGTTTCCAAGTTGGTCGCCGGACGGACGCTCGATTGCGTTTGAGCGCTCAGGATCGCGAGGCGAGATGGCTGTCATGACGGTGCCTCCGCTCGGCGGTCCGGAGCGCAAGCTCGCCCAGTTCTTCGTGCCGCCTTACTTTAGCTACCTTCGTGGCCTCTGCTGGACGCCCGATTCGAAATCGATCATCGCAGGCGGCGCGGACCAGGCGAATCAACCCACACGCCTATATGCGATTTCGGTCGAGACCGGCGAGCGCAAGCCGTTGACGAACCCGCCAGCGCAAATCAACGGCGACGGTGCCCCGGCTTTTTCGCCAGACGGCAGAACGCTGGCTTTTTGGCGGGAGACTGATCTGGATGTGGGAAATCTGCTCATGCTGGACCTCGCGCGAGATTTCGCGCCTGTGGGCGAGCCACGGCGAGTGACCGTCCCCGGCATCCAGGAAATCTTGCGGCCCATTTGGACAGCCGATGGGCGCGACATCCTGTTCGTGTCGGGTAATAGAAATACTTCCCGGCTCTATCGCGCGGCAGCTTCCGGCGGGTCGCCTGCGCACGCCCTCGATTGGGCCGGAACCGGCGTCACTGCTGCGGCCGTTTCCGCCACCGGCCACCGCATGGTTTTTGGAGTCTACGTTCAAAACTCGAACATTTACCGCGCGCCCACGGACGGAAAAGGTCCCGTCGAAAAATTTATCGCTTCTACGTTTCGCGAATCGTTTCCGCAATATTCGCCCGATGGAAAACGGCTCACGTTCTATTCCAACCGCACCGGTACCACCCAAATCTGGACCAGCGCGGCCGATGGAAGGGGCGCCCAGCAGTTGACCAATATGAATGCCCCGATCACGGCGTCGCCACGCTGGTCGCCGGATGGGAAAACCATTTCATTCGATTCCAATGGCGGCGGAAGCTGGCAGATTTATACGATCAACGCCGAAGGCGGCAAACCACGACAGATCACCAATGACGCCTTCACCAATGTAACCTCAAACTGGTCGCGCGACGGCCGTTGGATCTACTATAAGTCGCGCAAGTCGGGGGAGGAGCAGGTGTGGAAACTCCCGGCGCAAGGCGGCTCCGCCATCCAGGTCACCCGGAACGGCGGAGGGCTACCATTCGAATCGCCAGATGGAAAATGGCTGTACTTCACCAAGAAAGATGGCGCAACCGGCCTGTGGAAGATGCCCGTGGAAGGTGGTCCAGAAACTCGGGTGGTGAAAGCGGTGTATCGAGCCAATTTTGTGGTGCTGGATCGCGGAATTTATTTCACTCCGCCGCGCGGCGCAAACGGCGAATCGGCCGTTCAGTTCCTGGACTTCGCCACGGGCGCGATCAAGACGATTTATCCCACCGACAAGATGATCGACTTGGGATTTACCGTCTCCCCGGATGGCCACTACGTGCTCTGGTCGCAGATCGACCATCAGGGCAGCAATCTGATGCTGGTCGAAAACTTCCGCTAGCCCGCGGGCGCAATCTCGGTGGCAGCCGGATAAATTTCCAGCTTCCCTTGAAGGAGTAGCTTGGATGGTTTCAGGATGGTCTGCAATCCGGAAGCTATCTCGGAGGCCTTCCTGGAACCAGCCGATAATCCTTGACAATGGTCGAGTTCCGACTGAAGGACCCTCCCGAAATGACAAGAAGGCGCCTCATCGGGAGTGATCGCGGCATGCTGAGATCTGAGGCTGCAGATCCCAGACGCCGCTTTTCTAAATGGATGCGCATCGCTTCCTCGCAGTCAGGCCGACCTAGACAGCAAGCTCGCCGTGATACAGCCGAAGGACGCATCGAAATGACCCAGAAACCTCGAGTGCGGGAGCGGTTTCGCGGGTGTATACTACATGCGCGAGATCCCGAAGCACAGGAATTATCGAAATGAGCCGCCGATCTTTCGTTTTGCTCGCCGCAGCCGCATTGGTGCCTTTCGCTTCAGCGCGTTTGAGCGGGCAAGCGATTCCTCGCACCGCCGACGGCCGGCCGGACTTCGCGGGCATCTGGACCAACTCGACCTTAACGCCGTTCGAGCGCCCCAAGGAGTTCACCGGCAAGGAGTTTTTCACGCCAAAGGAAGCCGCCGACTATGGCCGCAGGATGCAGGAACAGAACAATCGGGACAGGCGCGGCGCAACCCCGCAGGATGACGTGAACCTCGCTTATAACGAGGCCTGGTTCGATCGTGGAACCAAAGTCTATTCGAACCTTCGCACGTCCATTGTCGTGGATCCCGCGGACGGAAGAGTGCCGGCGTTAACTCCGGAAGCGCGCGATGCGGCCGCGGCTCGCGCAGCCGTGCAGTCGCGGCGGCCCGAGGGACCGGAAGATTTCCCTGTGGCGGTCCGCTGCCTGCTTTTGGCCAATGCGGGTCCGCCCATGGTCTCGACCGGCTACAACAACAACTATGCGATCGTCCAGACACGGGACTCCGTCGGGATCGACGTCGAAATGATCCACGACATGCGGATCATCCCGCTGAGTGGACGTCCGCATATTTCGATCTCGATCCGGCTATGGATGGGCGATTCGGTTGGCCACTGGGACGGCGACACGCTGGTCGTCGACACGACGAATTTTACGGACAAAACGCATTTCCGCGGATCGGACCAGAACCTCCGCCTGATCGAGCGCTTCAGGTTGATGAACGCGAATACCATCCATTACCGCTTCACTGTGGATGACCCGACCGCGTTCCTTAAGCCCTGGACGGGCGAGATCATCATGAGCCGGGCGCCCGGACCGCTGTACGAGTACGCGTGTCATGAGGGCAACTATTCGCTCGCCGACATGCTCCGCGGCGCGCGCGCCGAGGAGAAGACCCCCCAAAAGCCCTAGTCACGCCACAGAATCGTGGCCGATAATGTGCCATATCAGGCCAGATCAGTGCGTCCTTCCAGCTGTGCACCTTCAGGAAAGATTCGAATAGATCGACCTATTCATGTCGGAGCGCGATTACTGGATCGACCCGCGATGCACGGCGCGACGGCGCGTAGCCTGCGGCCATCGCCGCGACCACGATCGTTACCACCGCGGTCACGACCGACGCGGGATCACCTGCTTTGACGCCGTACAGCAACGATTCCACCAGCCGCGACGCGCCGAACCCCAGCGGCAATCCGATCGCGACCCCGACCACAGCTAAAATCGCTACCTCCCTCGTCATCATCCATACCACTTGCCCGCGCCGCGCACCAAGCGCCATGCGAATCCCAATTTCAACGGTTCGCCGGGCCACCATGTACGACATGGTCCCGTACAGTCCGACAAACGCAATTGAGAGCGCCAGCAGGGCGAAGGCCGACGATAGCCGCGCGAACAGAATCTCGTCGCTGATGTGCTCCTCTATCCGCTGCTCCTGGCTGGCAAGGTTAGTCACCGGAATCCGCGCGTCGGCCTGGCGTACGATCTCTCGCACAGCGCCGGCGTATTTCAATGGATTGCCGGAGGTTCGCAGGAAAAACGTCATGTCCTCGACTTGTGCACCCAGATTTTGATCGAGCGGTAGATACACAGTCGCTGGAAAATTCTCCTCAATGCGATTGTACGCTGCGTTCTTCGCTACACCTATCACTTCCATCTCGACCGGCTTGTCGTCCATCCCGAAGCTCACTATGCGCCCGCCAACCGCGTTACCGCCGCCGAGGTTTATCTTCACCCACGCCTCATTCACGATCGCCACCGGCGCCGAACCCGCGCGATCGCGTTCGTCGAATCCGCGGCCCGCGATCACCGACATTTTCATCGTCGAAAAGAAATGTGCGTCGGCCTGCAACGTGTGCGTATTCTCCCAGCCGCCGAACGAACCGTGACCCGTGGGCACGTGCTCAGGTTTCGGCTTGCCTGCGGGCACAACGGCCCATCCCCACGCTCCATCGCCAATCAGCGGCGAGTCGGCCTCCGCCACGGAGACCACACCGGGAATCGTCGCGAAGCGCTGCTCCAAGCCGCGATAGAACGAGAGAAGCTCGCTCGGCCGATGTCCGGCCTGTTTCGCGTTCAGCTTGAATACGAGCACGTTCTCACGCGTGAACCCCATATCGAGCGACTGAAGCTTCGTCAGAGTCCGCACGAACAATCCCGCGGTGACGACCAGCACCAGCGAGATCGCTATCTGCGCAATCACAAGCAGACCGGTCAGGCCGACCGGAAGCCCTCGGCGTCGAGGTTCGGCAGTGCGCGACTCCTTGAGTACCGGCATCACGTCCACGCGCGTCGCCTGAAGCGCGGGCGCGAGCCCAAACAGCACGCCGGTGACAATCGTCAGCGCCGAGGTCGCGGCGAGCACTTTCCAATTTATCTCGGCGCGCAGAATGAAACTGCTTCCGCTGGCGAGCATCGCGCGCAACGGGGGCACGCTCCAGTAGGCGACCAATATGCCCGCCGCTCCGCCGATCGAGGCGAGCAACAGGCTTTCGGTAAGCAACTGCCGGATCACGCGCCAGCGCCCGGCCCCGATGCTCAACCGCACGGCCATCTCACGCCGCCGGGCCGTCGCGCGCGCCAGCAACAGATTCGCGATGTTGGCGCAGGCGATCGCCAGAATCAGCGTGACCATCGCCATTAAGATGACCAGTGGCTCCTCGTAATTGCGTCGCAGACGATCGACGCCGCGGGCGCCTTCTGATAGCAGAAATCGCGGAAGATCCGCCCGTTGCGCATCTTTCTCCGCAGTCGATGCGACCCAATTCTCGAACGCCGGACCCGCCTGCGCCTGAGCCTGTTTCAGCGTTACACCCGGCCGCAGCCGGCCCATCATCTCCATCCAATAATAGTGACGATCCAGGTAACGTCCATCAGCCCTCTTGCCCCCATCACGCGGGTCGAGCGCTAGGTCGGCGTGCAGCGGCAGATACAATTCCGGCGCCGAACCCAAATCCACACCTAGGAATCCGGGCGGGGTGACACCTGCGACGACGAATGGAAGGTTGTTGAGGAAGATCTTTTGCCCCGCCGCGCGAGCCGCCTCGCCGAAGCGCCTCTGGGCGAATCCATAGCTCAGTACGACGACATCTGTGCCAATGCGATCGTCATCGGCGACGATCAATCGCCCGGCTTCGGGGACGGCGCCGAGCCCGCGGAAGAAATCGCCCGACACGTACTCTCCGCCCGCAACCTCCGCCTCGCCGCCAATCATTACCGTTAGCTTCCGCGACGGATGATACGCGAACAAGGCTGAAAACACGTTCGTCGATTTCCGCAGCTCCTCAAACGCCGGATATGGAAAAATTCCCGCGACGAGCCCAAGTTTCGGGTCGTCGTCGAAGTGGCCGCTCACGCCCTGCACCACCGAATCGTCCTCCCGACCCTTCGAGTGCCATTGAAGTAGCGCGAGCGATCCAGGATCGCGGACCGGCAGCCATCGCATCATCACAGCGTCCATAAGACTGTAGATCGCGGTGTTCGCGCCGATCGCGAGCGCAAGCGACAGGGCAGCCAAGATCGCGAACGCGGGGTTCTTGAGCATCGTCCGTGCCGCATAGCGCACGTCTTGCAGCAATTGTTCGGCCCAAGTCCATCCCCACATCCCGCGGGTGACTTCCTTGATCAATGTGACGTTGCCGAATTCCCGCCGAGCGGCGTCGTCGCCTCGATCCTCGCCCGCCATACGGAGGTGGCTACGGATTTCGTCGTCCAGATCGCGATCACGGTTACTCATACTTGGTTTCCCTTCGGGCTCAGGGCGCGCGCCATGGCATTTACCAGTTGTTTCCACCTTGAGTGCTCCGAGAGCAATTGTTTCTTTCCAGCGGTTGTAAGCCGATAACGCTTGACGCGCTGTTTATTTTCGGAAACCGCCCACTTAGAGGCGATCCAACGCTTGCGTTCGAGCCGATGCAGGGCGGGATAGAGGGAGCCCGTGTCCACCTGGAGAACCTCGCCCGAATTGACGCGAGTTGTCTGGCTGATGCCGTATCCATGCTGCGGACCCCACTGAAGCGTTTGCAGGATCAACAGGTCGAGGGTGCCCTGCAAAATTTCGATTCGGTTCTCGTACCGTTTCGTTTTGGCCATGTAGACAATCTACACCCAATGCATGTAGACCGTCAACATCCTGTATTGTTAGTGAGTGACAACCGAACTTCCCCAAGGCCTGACGTTGGTTCCCGAAGGCTCTCCATTTCGGAGTCGCTACCAATAATGTCCGACAACCGTTCAGATTTCCGGGACTCGAACGTCCCACACGCGACGCTTTCATCGCTTCCAGCTTCAGCCCGAGCTGCTTGCGTAGTGTTTCCTGGGGCGATGAACCCTGCGATCAGGCACAGGTACGCGTTCTGCCGTCGGAATACTATCGATCTCCGGCAACCACTGACCCGCGGTCGTGGCCACGTCGAGTGGTCATAGCGTCGGATTATCGGCGGGCGAATGTCTTCGCGACAACCCGTGACTCCAGAAGGTGAAGAGAGTTTGAGAACCTAGATGCCATGAATCGCCGGTGATATACTTCGGCCATGCGAATACTCCTGGCAGCAGTGGCCTTATTCGCTATCTACGCGCTCGCGCAGCAGCAAAAGGAACCACTTCAACGCGTCGAGCCGCAGTACTCCGAGGAAGCCCGGGTGGCAGGCCTCGAAGGCGCGGTGCTGGTGGTGGGAAGTTTGGCGCCGGACGGATCGTTGCACGATTTGCGCGTCAGCCGGCCGCTGGGGTTGGGATTGGACGAACGCGCGCTAGCGGCGGGGGCGCAATGGCGATTTGAGTCCGGCGGCTCTTCGCCGAACGACGATGCAAGAAAACCCATTACGCTCACGCTCGATTTTGCGCTTCCCACCAAACAATCGCACTGGCACCTGGTTCAAGTGGAGTTCCGCGCTCCCACGGGAGCTTCGCGGCCGACGTTCGCCAAAGCCGACTATCCGGCGGACTCCGGGACTAGCGCGGCCGCGTTCGACGAAGCACGGTTGCTGACCGCGATCGGCAGGGCCGCAAATGCGACGGTGTCGTTTGACATCAATGAGAGCGGGCTGCCAGAGAATTTCCAGGTCCTCGGCGCGTCGCATGAAGTGTGGGGATCGGAAGCTGTCGCGTTGCTTCAGAGCTGGCGGTTTCATCCGGGCATGAAGACAGGCGCGCCGGTCTCGGTTCCCTGCAAGTTGAGCCTTGTATGGGGACCGCAGGATTTTAACTCGCGCGCGATCGCGAGCCAGATAGATCAGTTCTTTCCGGTGCAGCCACAAGGCGTGCCGTTTCTGGAAGCAGCGATTGTCTCCAAAACCGAGCCCGAATATACAGACAGAGCTCGCCAAGCCGGAATCGAGGGAAGCCTCATCATGACACTGATCGTAGACCGGGAAGGCACGCCTGCAAGTGTGACGGTAGGGGACCCGCCCTTGGCTTCGCTGGGCGGGGGAGCGGGCGCGGGTCTAGTTCAGAACGCCCTGGCGGCGGTTCGAGAGTGGCGCTTTGAGCCGCCGAAGATTCTTAACGGGGAGACCGGAGTACGGCTGATGGTGCAGGTCAACTTCAAACTCTCTGGAGTGGAGTCCTTTACTTTCAGTCCACGTATCCCTGAGCGGGCGTCAGCTCGAAAATAAAGACAAGGGCTCCCGACAGTTGCCTGTTGTGCCTTGAACTGGATCGCAGATGCGTTCAAGTCTGGCCCGTTGTCGGAAGTTTCAGTGTGCCTTGGGCGATCGAGGCTGAGGGTCACGCTGATCCTCACGCGGTCGGCGAGGGCCTCGATTGGCGGAGCAGGACCTTAATGATGGTTATCATTACCTGATAGCGCACGTCGAGAAGATGAATGATCGCTTCTCCGAGGAATCTCCGACAGCCTGCTGACGCGCGGCACCGGGTCATCGCGTTCGGGATGAGCCTCGCGTTTCTCTCCTATCTCGATCGCGCCTGCATCAGTCAGGCAGCTCCGATGATTGCCCGCGATCTTCATTTCAATGCGATTCAAATGGGCTATATCTTCTCAGCATTTGGCCTCACCTATGCGGCAATGGAGATTCCCAGCGGCTGGTTGATCGACCGCTTCGGTCCGCGCTTGGTATTGACCCGCGTGGTAATCTGCTGGTCCTTTTTCACGGTTGCGACCGGCTTCGCATGGAACTTCTCCTCGATGCTCGTCGCCCGGTTATTGTTCGGCGCCGGGGAAGCCGGATGCTTTCCCGGACTTGCCAAAACATTCAGTAACTGGCTCCCAGTCGAACAGCGAGCCCGTGCGGAAGGCTGGAAAGCTTCAAGCGCGAGATGGGGAGCGGGGGCGGCGCCTCTGCTCGTGGTCGCGCTTTATGCATCGTTGGGCTGGCGAGTTACTTTCGTGCTGTTCGGCGCGATTGGGTTCGTTTGGGCAGGCCTCTTCTATTTCTTGTTGCGCACCGATCGAAATGAGGGCAGCGCGGTCGTCGACCGCCCAGTTCCATGGAGGAGTTTTCTTCGATCGAGAAGCGCCTGGGCTCTTTGCGTCCAATGGTTTTGTCACTTTTACGGCTTCTATTTCTACGTGACCTGGCTGCCGACCTATTTGGCGCAGGCACGCGGGGTCTCGCTGAAGCACGGGGCAATCCTGAGCGGCTTGCCTTTACTCACCGCGGGGTGTGGGTGCCTTTTCGCCGGATATGCGCTGCCCCCTGTCGCCCGGTGGTACGGAATCGTCCGCGCGCGCAAAGCATTCGCGTACGTTGCCTACGGCGGAGCCGCTCTGTTCCTGTTGCTGTTCACATCTATCCACGACCCAAACTTGGCGATGATCGTGATGAGTTTGTCGAGTTTTGTTGTCGAGTTAAGTGCCCCCGTGACTTGGACCACGGCTATGGATCTGGGAGGGGAATCGGTCGGGCTGCTCACGGGAATGATGAATACACTTGGCCATCTGGGAGGCAGTGTCGCACCCACGATT
>Ga0182024_10008159_pt1 | contig 22247 bp, 15 predicted proteins | sample P32metaG_FD_120480 | JGI IMG/M metagenome (GOLD analysis project Ga0182024, IMG submission 120480) | Permafrost microbial communities from Stordalen Mire, Sweden - P3-2 metaG (Illumina Assembly) | ecosystem: Environmental > Terrestrial > Soil > Wetlands > Permafrost | place: Sweden: Stordalen...
CCCCAGGTGATTTTGCGCGTGGGTTCCGGCGCGGCAGCGGCCGCTGGTGTGGTTCCCGTATTGATGCTGCGCAGGTATCCGGCGAGCGCGGTCAGATCGGCCTGGGGCAGATCGGCAAAGGAGGGCATGCCGGCGGCAATGTTTCCATGTTCCAGGAACGCGTGCAATTGCGTGGTGGATTGCGCCGCCACGCGCGGATTCGCGGCGAGCCCGGGGCCCTGTCCCGTGCCGTGTGCATCGTCACCGTGGCAGGGGGCGCAGTTGCTATGAAATAGCTGCTGCGGTGAAGGCTGCTGCGACAGCAATCGCAGAGGGAACAGCAAGAGTGCGCACGCGATCATGCTGCTTCGCGAAGGCGCTTCGCCCGTGACGTACATTATTTCATTTCTCCTTGCCGTGTTGTCGTGCGTGGCTGCAAATAGTTTATGACATTTCTCAGAACACCAGCCGGGCCGTAAACGCCATGACGCGGTTCGGATTCGCCGCGGTTTCGTAGCCGAGAGTCGGGCCGTTCACAAGCTGGTTAGTCGTAAAACTATATTGAGCGCCCGTTCCGATATTGCTGATTTCCGTGTGATTGAAAACGTTGTAGGCCTGCGCCTGAAGTTTGAGCACACGCTTCTCGCTGCCTAACGGAATATTCTTCGTCAGAGTCATATCGAAGTTGGTCGTTCGCGGATACGACAGGTTTCCGGCGCCGCCTCCCAGGTTACCCAGCACTGGTGACCCCACCAGCGAGTGGTTCAGTCCGTTGTAGTTAATCGTCGCCTCCTGAATGGCGTTCGCGTTGAAATATACCTGGCCGTTTCCGTTGGTTCCGATGTTGCTGTAGGGGTTTCCCACCACCTCGCAACGTTCGGAAATATCGCCGGTACCCGTGGTGCCGCCCGTCTGCGATGGCGTGCCGGAGGGGAAACTGCAACCGATGTTATATGGTGCGCCGCTGCGGATCTCAGTGATTCCCGAGAGCGTCCAGTTGTCTGTCAGATAGCCCAATCCCCTGACTCCCAGCGCTTTGGCGGGGCCGGGGATGTCATAGCTATAGCTGATCACCAGGTTATGAGTGCGGTCCTGACTCAGACGCCCATAATTCCATTGTGCGTTGGTCGGTGCGCCGTTTTGACCCGTCGCGGCAGCGGTATCGGTGGTGATACCCAGCGCTCTCGAGAATGTGTAGTTCAAACCCATCGCGAAGCCGTGCGCGATCCGCCGGTTGGCGCTGACGTTCAGGCCATTGTAATTGGTGGTGCCGCACCAACACCAGCCCGTCACGTTGCCGAGTCCCGGAAATACGGTCTTCTCGAAGTTACTGCCGATGTCAGCACTCGAACTTCCCGTCGTGATCGGACTCAGATTGGATCCCATGAACGGCCAGCCCGTCCCGATCGGCAGCCAGTTGAGGTTGTATGTCATGGGCTGGTTGAAGGAATGATCAAACACGTACCCGATATCGATCACAGTATTCGTGCCGAGGTTGTGCTGAATGTTGAAACTGGCGTTTTCGACTCCGTCCCACGGAAGATTGTTCGGATACGGATAAGACTGGCCGGGAGAGTTCGGCGTCAGGCTCAGGGAGTCGATGGAGGGAGCTGCCCCCGTGTTTAAAGCCTGGAGCTGCGTGAAACTCAGATTGCTGACCGACTCTTTGTACGACGTAGGCGCCAATCCCGACAAGCCATACACGTCGTTGCCCATCACCCGGTCGTAGAATAATCCAAAGCCGCCACGGATAGCCGTCTTGCCATCGCCAAAAAGGTCGTAGGCGAAACCAACCCTCGGCGTCACCTTAAGCCACGTTTGTGTGTATGGATATTTCGATGCGCCGTTGGACCCCAGCAGAACGCTTCCGTCGGTGTAATTACCCGTGCCCGGAATCGTATCGCCGACAAATCCGCTTCCCACGGTATTGCCTGTTACAGGATCCAGAGCCACTTCACCATTGGTGGAGGAAGTGCATGTTTTCAGGCCAGTGTTCGGATTCACCGCTCCGGTCGCCACCGACTGATTGCATGCCGGATAATAAAGCCGCATCGCGTTTGCCTTACTGTATTGCGAGACTTCGAAATTGACATAGGTGCCGTTGAGATCGTACGTCGGTGTCGGGTGATAGAAGCGCAGTCCCAGATCGAGCGTCAGCCTGCGGTTTACCTTCCAGTTGTCCTGCGCATACCATTCGATGTTGTAGTACAGGGAGTTAAACGTCACCGTGTCGTTTGACTGGCTGTAGGCTGAGGTCTGGCCGAGCAGCGCCAGAGCGTAGCCTGAGTTCGTGTTGAGCTGTGGCGTCGAGGTGGAAGCCGCGAAACTGAAAGTGCCGGGGTAAGTATCGCTGGCGGGCTGAACCTTATAGTTCTTCTCGATGTAGATGCCGAACTTCAGGGCATGATGTCCCTTGACCGTGCTGAGATTATCCTGATAGGTGTAAATAGGATTGAAGTTCTGGTATGTACCCGACGATGTCCCCGGTGAGCCGGAGTAGGACATCGAGCTAGGCAAGCCGCCCGACGCCGAGAAACTGAAAGTCGGCAGGATGTTTTCATATCCGTTCACAGGCCCCTGCGGTCCGCTCTGCGCGGTGGTCGGCACCGGGAACAGTATGGGCAGGCCGGGTATCAGATTGCGGTTTTCGCTCACGTAATTGTCGGTCGTGAAATACCCCTTGCTGTTCCAGTCTTCCGCTACCTCGAACTCGTTGACCAGGGTCGGGGTAATCGTGTAAGTCACCGTTCCCGCGTAGCCATGACCCGGATTCGAGTCCAGGATCGACGCAATCGGAGGAAGCGGCGACCCGCTGGCACCCACCCGGCCCGCGTTGTTCAAGGAACTGAACTGCACGTTCCCATAGAGAACGCTCGGTTTGTCGGTGTCGGCTTCGTAGCGGAAGTAGCCGGTAAGTTTCGACGTGATGTTAGTGTCCATCCGAACCACGTCGTTGCGGCGCGGATGGACCGCGCTCGCCTGCTCGAAGAAGTTATCCACGTAGAGCTGGGTCGTGATGGTAGGGGTATAGTTCGGCAACGGAAAGAAGTTGAGCATAGCCTGACCCAGCGGATTAATCCGCGAGGCCGGGATCGTGTTATTCGTGAACTGCAGGTTGTTATTACTCGGATCGAGCAGCTTGATCACTACCGGACTGCCATTGCTGTTGCCGAACGATTGAGAGAAGTCGCCCTGGCGTTCGAGCGCCGTGGGCGTGTACTCCGTCTCCGCTCCGGGGCTCACGTACTGTCCGGTGAACTCCTGCGACACGAAAAAGAAAAGCCGCTTCTTTTCCCTGTTGGCGAAATGCGGAATATATGCGGGACCGCCAATGCTGTAGGTTTCGACGTTGTACCGGTAGTCCGGCCGCGGCGTGGCCAGATTGGGAGTGCCATCGATGGTCTCGGTGGTATGGTTATTGGACCAGTTGTTGGCGTTGAATTCTTCATGCCGATGCGCCCAGTTTCCCGTGCCGTGGAATTCCTTCGTTCCGTTCTTGGTGACCACCGTCACCGTTCCGCCCGAGTTGCGGCCGTACTCTGCCTGATAGTTCGAGGTCAGCACCTTCAGTTCCTGAATCGAATCCATGTTTGGCTCGTAGTGCACCGAACCGTTGGCGCCGGTGTCCATGTCGGTGACGCCGTCCACGGTGAAGTTGTAGGTTTCCGTCGTGTTGCCGTTAAGATACCAGCCGGTTATGTTGCCCCGCCCGGTCACATCGCGGCTCGCCGTGGTATCGATGACACCCGGCACCAGCGCCATGAATCCGAACAGATCGCGGCCCTTCAGCGTCAAATCGTTCAGATCGGCCGAGTCTACCGTCTTGGACTGTTCGGCGCTCTCCAGTTGCACCTGCGCGACCTCGGCCGTAACCGAAATCGATTCCGCTACGCTGCCGAGCTGGAGGATCATTCTACCTCCGTTATGTGTTTCCTGGGCGGCGACGATAATGCCTGTCTGCGTCTCGGCCTTGAACCCGGCCGCCTTGACTATCACGTTGTAGGTGCCGGGTTCGATGTTCTGGAAGCGGTACGTACCGGTGTTATCCGTGGTTCCCGTTCGAGTCGCACCGGTTTCGGCGTTCGTCAGCGTGACCGGCGATCCCACTACGGCTGCGTTCGCCGGATCGACAACTGTTCCTATCAGCGAGCTGGCAACTGTTTGAGCGAACAGGCTGCCGCAGCATAGCACCAGCGCGAAAACGCGGTGGTAGTTGTGCAATTTCATGTTATGTCTCCCCTTCTGACTGGCCTGTCAGGTTCTGCCGAGAATTCCCGACCCCTTATCCAACCGCCAATGTCCCGCGGTTGCGGTAAACGGTATCACCGCCATAAGTCGGTGTCAAGGGTAAAGCTAACGAGGGTAAAGCTAACGATATAGGTGGGCGTTCTGCGGTGAATTCGTCATTCGCGGGCCATGGGCGCACACGACGCAAGGTTACAATTCAACAGAGATGGCAGCGGTTACGATGAAAGACATCGCTCGCGACCTGGGCGTGTCGGTCGCCACCGTGTCCAAGGTGCTTCGCAATCACGGCGACATCGGCGAGGAAACGCGTGCACGGGTGTTACAGCGCATGCGCGATCTCAACTACATGCCCAATCTGGCTGCGCGCGGGCTGGTGACCGGCAGATCACTGACAGTTGGTTTCGTTGTACCGGGCCTTCTCCACTCCTTCTTCGCAGAAATAGCGAAGGGCCTGACCAATGTTTTCCGCAGGCACGGATACGGGCTGATTATCGCCACCTCGGAGGAAGACCCCGAACTGGAGCGGCAGGAGATTGTTCAGTTACCTGGAAGGCGCGTCGATGCGCTGATCGTGGCAAGCACTCAGCCAACGTTCGAAATCCGCAAGCGAATCGACGAACAGAAGGTTCCTTATGTTCTGATCGACCGGCGCGCGGACCGGACATCGAACTTTGTCGGGGTTGACGATCACGCTGTGGGCGTGATGGCGACAGAGCATCTGATCCAGGCCGGCTGCAGAAGGATCGCGTGCATGTGCGGCAGGGATCTGAGTCCTGCGCGAGGCCGCCTGGAGGGATATCGCGATGCGCTCAGGAAGCACTCGCTGCGGATGCCTCCGGAATACACCTGTATTCTCGGTGAGGGTGGCGACGCGGGCGACAATTCCTCCTACGCAGCCATGAAGGAATTATTGGCGCTGCGGGAACCGCCTGACGGGGTCTTTTGCTTCAACGACGAGTTCGCGCTCAATGCCATGAAGGCCGTTCTTGACGCAGATTTGCGAATCCCGGAAGACGTGGCGCTCGTCGGCAGCGGCAATATCCGATACGCCGACTCACTGCGTGTTCCTCTGACCACGGTGGATCAAAACGCAGTCGCAATCGGAGAGAGCGCCGCCAGACTTGCGCTCACGATGATCGAAGCCAGGACTCCGCCGCGGGCGAAGACGATCCTGCTCGAAGCGAGGCTGGTGCTTCGGCAGTCGACCATTCGGGGAGATGCCCGCGGCGCAGAAAATTACAGGTTCGGAGGTTCGATAGGGTATGTCAAAAGATGAAGTCGCGCTGATAACAGGAGCTGGCCGGGGAATCGGGAGGGGAATCGCAACCGAGCTCTCCCGAACCCATCAGGTGATAGGAACGTATAGAGCCAGGCTCGACACCGCTGAGTCTCTTCGGGACGAATACGGAGCGGATGTTGTTCAGTGCGATATCGGCAGCAAAGGCGATCGCGCGGCTCTTTTGGAATATGTAAAATCCCGGTACGGCCGGCTGGACCTTGTTGTGAATAATGCCGGGATGGCGCCTCGTGAAAGGCGCGATATCCTCGATGCCGGCGAGCCGGGTTTCGATGAGCTGATCGCCGTCAATGTTAAGGGGCCGCACTTTCTGACGCAACAAGCCGCGCCGATGATGATGGAACGAGGCTCGGGGCGGATCATTTTTATCACATCGATTTCGGCGTACACGGTTTCCACCAGCAGGGCCGACTATTGCATTTCGAAGGCCGCGTTAAGCATGTCCGCAGCGCTCTATGCGCAACGGCTGGCGAAGCATAACGTTCTCGTATTCGAGATTCGACCAGGTATTATCCGCACAGATATGATCGCGCGCGTTGAGCAGGACTATGAAACCAAAATAGCCGGCGGGCTCCTCCCGCAAGGGCGGATGGGTGAGACCCAGGATGTAGCTCGCGTGGTTCGCGCGATCGCCGACGGGCTATTGGATTATTCGGCTGGTGTAGTGATCGATGTAGACGGCGGCTTCCGCCTTCGGAGTTTATAAAAGAGATGCTCAAAATCCGTTTTGACCTGAAGGCAGGGGACCTCGAAAAGAAGATCGGCCGGTTGTTCGAACTTTCCGCGGCTAAGATCCGGAGTATAGAGCAATCATGGGAGCCAGGGCTCGGATCGCCGGTGTTTACAGTAAAGGGCCGGTATACCAGCGCCAGCTGGACCGAATGGACGCAGGGCTTTCAGTTTGGTTCCGCGATCCTTCAGTTCGATGCCACCGAAGACCGCGAATTTCTGGATATTGGTTATTCCCGCACGCTTGAGCTGATGGCTCCTCACGTGACCCATTTCGGCGTCCACGACCACGGCTTCAACAACATCAGCACTTACGGGAATCTGCTTCGCCTCATGGATGAAGGGCGCATCGCAGGGGACCAGATGGAGCGCAAGCTTTGCGAACTGGCGCTCAAATGTTCCGGCGCCGTGCAGGCGTTCCGCTGGACAAAGATCGAAGAGGGCGGAGGCTACATCTACTCTTTCAACGGCCCGCACTCGCTCTTTATCGACACGATCAGGTCCCTGCGCTCGCTTGCCGTCGCTCATCGGCTCGGTCATGTGCTGCTTGGCGAAGGCGACCGGAAAATATCGCTGCTGGGACGCCTGATCTCTCACATCAACGCGACTGCCCGGTACAACATTTATTATGGCGAGCGGCGCGATATATGGGATGTCCGGGGCCGGGTCGCTCAGGAAAGTATATTCAATACCAACGATGGCCAATATCGTTGTCCAAGCACGCAGCAGGGCTATTCGCCCTTTAGTACATGGACACGGGGGCTCGCATGGGGCATCTGCGGATTCGCCGAACAGCTGGAATTTATCGGCGCGGTTTCCGACGAGGATCTGACGCCATACGGTGGCCGCGAGGCGATTCGGCAGGTTGTTCGAAGGGCCGCGGAAGCCGTCTCTGATTACTACATTGAAAGCACACCAGCGGACGGAATTCCCTATTGGGATACCGCTGCGCCTGGGCTCGATAAACTTCCGGGATGGGCCGACCGCCCGGCGGATCCCTTCAATTCCTATGAGCCGGTCGACAGCTCAGCCGCAGCCATCGCGGCTCAGGGCCTGCTCCGTCTAGGCAACCACCTGAAGAACGACCGATACTGGCAGGCGGGTCTGACCGTATGCCACACGCTTCTCGAAGAACCGTGGCTGAGCGTGAATCCCAACCACCAGGGACTGCTCTTGCACTCGGTTTATCACAGGCCGAAGGGCTGGGACTTCTCACCAGCGAACAATGGCGTTACGCATGGCGAGTCAAGCATGTGGGGCGATTATCACGTTCGCGAAGTCAGCCTGTATCTGTTGAGAATCATCAACGATCGCCCTTATTTGCGATTTTGGAGCGATACCAGCGATTGAACGGACGAGATCCGTCATCATGCGTCCGGCACCACCGTGATCTTTTCGTTCCACGCCGTTCGGAATCGCAGTAGCCTGTCGTTCATGACTTCGGCTTTGTGCCCGTTCCTGTACAGCACGGCGGCACCGTCGAATGGATTTCGTAATCTGCATTCACTGCCGGCCTGCGATTCGATAACCACATATTCAATCTTGCCCTCACGACAGGACGAACTGACTATGAACGCGCCCCGCGCCGCCAGCCGGTAGCGCGCGTTCCACTCTTTAGGCCATGCCGGAAATACATGTATCACCGGGTCCTCACCCGGCGCCGGAGGATTGCTCTGCAGAAGTGCCAGGTGCAGGGCCTCGCTGGCGCGGCCGAGCCTCTCCGCGTCAAGAGCCTGCGGGCCTTCCCGCAACGTCATCCGATTCGCGAGCACTCCGCCGCCCTTATACGCGGTAGCACGCTCGGGGGCGAGCGCGCGAAACTGATTCGGAATCAGATGGCGTACCGCGTCCGCGCGGCCCAACGACGCCGCCGCAATCGCCAGTTTAGACAGCACCGATACCTGCGTCGACTCTCCGATACCGTTGCGGAAGCTGGAATCGAACGTTGTGTTTGCCAGTGCCAGCAACTCCCGATCCTTCGATTCGACATTGCACAAGTCGAAGAACCACATCGGAAGGCTGTTCGCATCCGGAAGCAGCGCGTTACCCGCCTTGACCGCGGGCTTCAAACCACGCACGAAGACCCGTGGCCCCGCATAATCCGCCGGGCGCAGCGCCTCGGAATTTGCACTGTCGGGCAGCGGAGCCAGATTCGCCAGAAACTCGCTCCACACCGGCCTCATCTCCGCATCGGCATTCAGAATTTCGGAAGCGCGGAGCAGCGCACCCAACACTCCACGCATCGCCGAAAGGTCTTCATCCGTGTCGCGCGTGCCCCACACGCTTTCGTTACTGTTCACGCCATGGATGTGATATTTTCCGTCCGCCCCTTTTTCCAGGTTCGGGAAATTGCGATAAAACTCTGCGGCGCCGCGAAGCATCGGGTAAGCCCGCGCCCGCAGGAATTCGGTGTCGAGCGTGAACTCGTAGCGGCGCCAGAAAAGATAAGCCACCTTCGCGGTGCTGCCCAGGATGTGGCTGACGTTGCCGAACGGGCCCGAGCCGCGCTCCGTTATCGTCCAGCGTCCGTTCGTCCATCCGCTGCTCTCGATCCAGTTCCACCGGCTCGAGTGTGGATGCCTGGTCTGCGCGAAGTCGCGAAACCGGTCCGATCGCCGGTCCCACGGTTTCTTCAGCAGATAGAGATCGCTCATTTCGGCAGCAATATCGTCGGGAAGTTTTTCGAGTCCGTCGAAATACGACGTCTCGGCAATATAGATTCCCCGGCTGCCCCATTGTTGTCGCGCCGCGGTGGTACTCGCGTCATACATACCCCAATACATGTCGAACATTGGGTCCATCAGTTCAATCCGGTTCGTCGCCGGAAGGGCTTCGTAATAACAACTCAGGTTGGCGAACCAGTGCTGAGCGCCCCAGGTGCGCAGATCGCCATCGGAGTTCCACAGCATCCCGTTAAACTTGGGCGGAAACTTTCCCCGCGACGTGGAAGCCATGAGGTAAAGGAAATAGCTATAGTGCAGCCCGGCGAATTCAGCGTCACCATTGCCACTCGAGAGCTCGACGTATCCGCGTGACCAGAAATCGTGCCACCACGCGTTTACCTCGGCGAACAACGCGCCGGCTTTAGCTTCGGCCTCGTCGATGTGGCGCATCGCAACGGCTGCGACGTCTTCTTTTTCGTCGAAAGTGGCCGCCGATGCGATCAGAAAGGTAAATCGCCGCGCGGTGCCGGACGCGCCCAGACGAACCTCCTGCTCATTGCTCAGTACTGGCGCACCGTCGCGTCCCGTGACCGCCATTACGATCGCGGACTTGCAGCAGTATTGGCCCTCCCGAAATTCCTGCGTGAGTATAACGCGCTTTCCCCGTATCTCCAGCCGGGAAATTGCCATGTGATTGCGCGTCTGCACCGCCGACGCGTGTTCGCGCGCGAAAGTCTCGAGCTGCTGACCGAAATACTTCGTATCGAAACGCAACATCCGCAAGGCCGCGCTCGCCGGTCGCGCCGACTCGATCTCCACTGCTATAACATCGGTTGCCGGCCACGCCGCGATGCGGGCTGTTACGCCCCGGCCTTCAATCTGCAGCGTGCCGTCGTAAATCGAAAGGTGCTGGTTGAAACCGCTTTCGGGAAACGGCGCGCCGGAAGCGGCATCGAATGCGATATCAACGAATCCGCATCCGCCGCAATAATCGTTGTGGCGCTCGTAAAACGAATTCGTATAGCTGTTGTTCGCATACACGTCGACTCGATTGATCTCGAAACGCAACCGGTCGGGCGTAGTCCAGACGAGAGTGCCCATGCGGCCGTTGCCAATCGGCATGCCCTCTTCGCTGCGTTCCACGGGTTTGTCCCAGCGCAGGTCCGCCCGCGAAATCAGCGCGCGGTAATCCACGTCCTCGATCCTGGGCATGCCCGATTCCGCGGCGAGCGCCGTTCCGGCCAATCCGGTTGCGATAAACGTTCGCCGGTTCATTCGTGATGAGTATATCTCGCTAACGGATCGTAGTGGGCATTTTGTGATAGTGTGCTCTCAAAGGAGCGAAATGAAGAGAGCTACGTCCACTTTTATTCTGGCTCTGGCGATTCTGCTTCCGCCCGGGTCGAACGCGATGCTGAACGGCCAGAATCGCGCGGCCTGGATGCAGGAGGCGCAGTGGGGCGTTATGACTCACTACCTCGCCGACTGGCAGGCACGCTCCCATGACCTTACGATGAGCGTGGAGGAATGGAACAAGCTGGTGGATGGTTTCGATGCGGAGGGAATCGCCAGTCAACTGCAGTCGGTGGGCGCCCGATACTACCAGATCAGTCTTGGCCAGAACTCGGGATACTATCTTTCTCCCAACGCCACCTACGACAAAATCACCGGGATTCAGCCGAGCAAGTGCTCGCGGCGCGATCTGGTAGCGGATCTCTATGAGGCACTTCACAAGCGCGGGATCAGGCTCATGGTTTATCTGCCTTCGGGCGCGCCGGCACAGGACAAGGTAGCCTCCGCGGCGCTGGAGTGGCGCAACGGACCTTATCCCAACAAGGAGTTTCAGCGCAAGTGGGAACAGATCATCAGGACGTGGTCGGAGCGATGGGAGCGCAAGGTGGACGGGTGGTGGATCGACGGTTGCTACTTTCCTAATTCCATGTATCGCTCTTCCGAGGCGCCCAATTTTGCCAGTTTCGCGGCTGCGGCGAGAGCGGGCAATCCCGATGCCGCGGTGGCATTCAATCCCGGCGTGATCTACCGAATGCTTTCGCTCACTCCTTACGAGGATTTCGCCGCGGGCGAAATCGACAAGCCGGAACTGGTGACGATCCGGCGCGCTGCCGATGGAAAAATCGACGGCACGCAGATCCATATGCTGAGCTACCTCGGTACGACGTGGGGTATGGGCGAGCCGCGCTTCACTGCGGAACAGGTGGTCAGTTATGCGCGTAAAGTGCGGGAAGCTGGCGGCGCGGTTACGTGGGACGTGCCGGTGGGACTGAACGGCACGATTTCGCAGCCGTTCCTGGATCAACTGGCTGCGCTGGGTAAGGCTTTGGGTACCCGTTAGGTGCCGGAGGCGGCTATCGCAACCACAGAGGCCAGCTTAATTATCTGGACCGCGTTCACCAACTGCGATGCGGACGTAAGAATTTTATTCAGATACCTCATGGTCGCTGCTGCAGAAGACTTGTGACGACCTCAGAATTGAGATGCCTGGTGCGGCTGCTCACATCGTTAGCAATTTGCCAGTACTTTTACCAGTAGGCATCGATATACCTGTCCACTTTAACCTTGACCTATGCGCCACAAGGCATGGTAGAAATTGTGCGCCGCGGCGCGGGACAACAGCGGTGACAGGGGGCGTGGGGGAATGCTTGAGTCCGGAATTGCCGGCACAAAAATAAATCGGACTAAGTACCCCCGTATTCAAATCCAAATCTAAACTCCCCTCGTACAGAAAAACAAGAGGTCAGAACCCGGTACCGAGGTTTGGGTTTTGCCGATCGGGCGGCCGGACGAACAAGCCTGGAGGCCAGCGACCAGGCAGATTCAGCAAGAAGGAGGATGTGTTACGTGCAACTATTTCAAAAGCGGGGATGGCTTCCCGCTCTGTACCTTTTCGCGTTTTCGGGTGTGATGCAGGCGGCGCTGATTACGGTCACACCCACCGTCACCCCAGAGGGTTCGCTGTATGAGTACGATTACAGCATTATCAACAACTCCGGTGACGACATGCCGGTTCTGGATATAGCGGTTGCCCCGGGTACCGTAATCCTGGACCTGACGGCAGCCCCCGGTTTCGAGGACGCTTACGATCCCGTACTCGGGCTCGTCTCGTTCCTCGAAAATACCAGCGTGTTCGTGCCGACCGCGATTTCCGGTTTTATCTTCGAAAGCCCCCTCGCACCCGGCGCAACAACGTTTGATGCCACCTTACTAGATGCCAACTTCAACGTTTCAACGGTGGGCGGTCCCACCGTTGGTCCGGTCGCGGCATCAACGCCGGAACCTGGTTATTTCCCGCTGCTTGCTGTCGGGGTTCCTGTGTTCCTGTTTCTCAAAAGGCGCTCCGGAAAATCCATTCAGTCTGTAAATCCAGGTTCAGGAGGACTCTAACATGCATCGACCAGTTCACAAAGTTATATCTATCGCCGGAGCGTTGTCTCTGCTGTGCGGGCAGATGTTTGCCTCAAGCCACAGCGACGCGCCCCTGATCAAACAGGACCCGCAAGCCAATCTGACGGATGTTTACGCATTCATCGGAGCCGGCAACACGCTCAATATCATCGTCGATGTCCGGCCGTTTTCTGAGCCAGGCGACGGTGCGATTTACGACCGATTCGCGGACGATGCGCTCTATACCATTAACATCGCTGACCCCAACACAGGGGCGCTGCTGCGCAGTTACAATTTCCAGTTCAGTCCTGTAGCTTCCGACGGCGGCGGTTATAAGAACCTCAATACGATTTTGTCTTATGGACGCGGCACTACCATTGGCAGCATTCAAAACATTGGCGACGGTGCTCAGAACTTTACCCAGACCTACTCGGTGACTTCTGTCAACGCCTTCACCGGGACCAGCACGGTGCTGCGCTCCGGCATGATTGTACCGCCGCCGAACATCGGCAACCGTGTCACCCCGCTCTACAATAATGCGAACACGGTTCCCATCTCGGGCGCCACCACGGTCGCCGGCCTCGACCCCTACACCAGCCAGGCCGTCTACACAGTTTCAACCGGCGAAGAGATATTTGCGGGTTCCCGTGACGATCCGTTCTTTGCGGATGCGCCCGGGATCTTCGACCTTCTGAACGCGCGCATTCTCGGTCCCGATGGTCATGGCCAAACCGGAAACGGCGTGGATGGTTTCAAGGGTTACAACGTACTTACTTTCGCCATCCAGATTCCGGTCGGCAACTTACCCGCGCCCGTCGCGTACACCGATGCGTTTACCGGAACTTCTCACGGCGTGGGAATTTACGCTACGGTGAGCCGGCCACGCATAACTCTGCGAAACTCTGCTGGCGACTCCGTCAACTCGGGGCCGTGGATACAGGTCAATCGCCTCGGTAATCCGTTGTTTAACGAGGCACTGGTTGCGTTACAGGATAAAGACAATTACAACCGTGACGTTCCGATTAACGATGCTGCGCGTTACAGTAAGTACGCCTCCACTCCGGAACTTGCACTTCTTATTAACACTGTTTTCGGATTGAGTTTCGCCACTTCGGGCCGGTCCGACTTAGTGGCGGTCTTCATTCCCGATGTTCTGCGTGTCGATACTACGACGGGGGCTGTCCCGCTGATCGGTCAGGGCGGTAATCGTCTGAGCGGTCTGGCGGGCGATACAACCTCCGGAAAGTTCAGCGGCTGGCCGAATGGCAGACGCCCGGGCGATGACGTGGTGGATATCGCGCTTACCGCGATTGCCAGTGGTCCGTCGTACAGCAGCATCTTTCTGCTGGGCGACAATATCAACGCGAACGACTCATCTTACAATTTCGTGTTCCCCTACATCGCCACGCCGAACGCCGGGACAACGAACCGGAAAGATCCGGGCACCGTTGCGGGGACATTGCCATGAGCGCTCTGCCGGTTTGCACCTCGAAGCTGATTCGCATGCTGGTGGTGGGCTGGCTGGCCGGGCAGGTGCTCGCGCCTGCCCAATCAGCCTCGGCAGCTACGCTCACTTCCGCAGTGCGGCCCGGCGCCAGCAGTGACGACGAAATCAACAACGCATCGGCCGCGGCCAAAGACAAACCTGGCGACGCCACGTGGACCCGGCTTGGAGACGCGTACATGCAAAAAGCACGCGAAACGGCCGATCTCTCTTACTACGGACGTGCTGAGGGCGCTTATCGCAAGGCGCTGGCGTCGAATCCCAAATCGGCGAATGCATTGGTCGGCATGGGCTGGGTGAGCGGCGGGCGCCACGAGTTCGAGCAGAGTATGGATTGGGCGAAAAAGGCTTTGGCTATCGATCCGAATCGCGCCGACGCCTACGGCCTTCTGGGCGACGCCGCGGTGGAGATGGGCGACTACGAAAAAGCCTTCGATCACTACCAGAAGATGCTCGATCTTCGCCCGGATATTTCTTCGTATAGCCGTGGCGCGCACCTGCTGTTCATGACAGGCGATATCCGAAAGGCGACGCTGCTGATGACGAAGGCTATTGGATCGGGCGCGCCGTTTGCGGAGAATACGGCGTGGTGCCGCGCTCAATGGGCGCTGATGCAATTCGCACAGGGCTCGTATCTGTCGGCATCCCAGTTACTGACAGAGGCGTTGCGCGCTGCGCCCAACAATTATCATTTGCTGGCGGCTATGGGTAGAGTAAAAGCGGCAATGAAAGACTACGACGCGGCGATTGATTACTACAAGAGGGCTGAGGCTGTGGTGCCGCAACATGAGGTAGTGGTCGCGTTAGGGGATATTTATACGCTCCAGGGTAAGACACAAGAGGCTACGGCTCAGTACGCTCTGGTCGACGTGATCCATAAGCTCAACCGGGCTAACGGTGTCATCGGCGATCTTCAGGTTGCCCAGTTTTTCGCGGATCATGACCGGAATCTGGACGAGGCGGTGCGCCTGGCGGAAACCGAGTATGCCACGCGACCGAATGTTTACGTCGCTGATACCCTTGCCTGGTGCTATTACAAGACGGGACGGATTGCCGAAGCGCAGAAGACGATCGCGAAAGCTCTCAGCCAAAATACGCCGGAGGCAATGTTCCTGTATCACAAAGGCGCTATTTACGCCAGGGCGGGCGATTATGCCCATGCGAAGACGGCTCTATATCAGGCACTGAGTCTAAGTCCGAACTTTCACCCCTTGGCTGCACCCGCGGCGGAAAAGATGATTCAGGATTTGGGATCAGTTCCTCAATAAGTACAAAGAGCATGATATGGAATTAGCAGCGAGCCGGCGTGTGCGAGTGACTATCATCGCCACCCTTGCCATCATGCTCTTCTCAGCGCAGGCGTTCGCCCACCCGATGGGCAACTTCAGTATCAGTCACTATGCGGGCATTCACATCGGTGCGGATTCCGTTGAGCTGGATTACCTGATCGACATGGCTGAAATTCCGACCTTTCAGGAGATGCAGCAAAGCGGAATGCCTGCGGATAGCGGAGATCCTCAGGTCACGAAGTACCTTCGATCGAAGGCTACAAATTTTGCGCAGGGTCTGTCGCTGATGCTGGATGGCCGCGCGCTGGTTCTGGAGCCCGTATCGCAGCAGGCTATCTTTCCGCAAGGCGCGGGCAATCTGCCGACGATGAAGATGGGCTTTGTATATCGCGCGCAGTTACCTGAGAGTTGCCGTGGAACCGCCTGCGAACTAACCTACAATGATTCGAATTTTCCCGGCCGCGCAGGCTGGAAAGAGATCGTCGTTTCCGCTTTGCCCGGCGTTCACCGGGATGACGGCGCGGTTTTGTCGGTAGACCGAAGCTCCCGTTTGACCGACTATCCGACCGATCTTGTGAACAGTCCCCCGCAGGATGTGACCGCGAAGATTGCGTTCACCGTAACAGCGCCTGTGCTCGCGAAGCGCCGCGGCGGACCGGTCGAAAGCGCTGCGCCGCAATCTGTCCCAAAGCCGGTTGCGACGACGATTGCGACGCCGGTTGAAACGACGCCAGCTGAACTGAAACCTAACCGTCAGGCGCCGCCGCGCAACGCATTCACAGAACTGATGACTCGCAAAGAAATCAGCTTCGGGTTCGCGCTAATCGCGGCGCTGATCGCTGCTGGCCTGGGGGCGCTGCACGCGATGGAACCCGGTCACGGCAAGACCATCGTGGCGGCGTATCTGGTCGGCTCAAAAGGTACCGGGCGTCACGCGGTTCTCCTCGGGCTGATTGTCACCGTTTCGCACACGGCTGGCGTTTATCTGCTGGGAGCAGTAACGTTGTACGCGCAGAAATACATCATGCCGGACCGGCTCTATCCGTTTCTGAGCGTGATCTCAGGAATTCTGATTGCCGGTATGGGCATCTACATACTGCTGAAGCGCATGGCTGGGGATGAATTCGCTTCCCATGTGCACGGCCCCGAGGGTCACAGTCACGTCGCTTTCGTGGAGAAATTCGGCAAGAAGCAGCTCATGATCCTGGGCGTTACGGGGGGAATGGTTCCGTGTCCTGCCGCCCTGGTGGTTCTGCTGAGCGCGGTTGCTCTGCACCGCGTGGGTTTCGGCCTGTTTTTGATTGTGGCCTTCAGCATGGGACTCGCCGCTGTCCTGATCGGCATGGGACTCGCCGCGGTTTACGCAGGCCGGCTGATTTCACGAGTGCCGGTGGAGGGGCGCCTGATCCGGCTCTGGATGCCGGCGGCCTCGGCGGCAATGATCACGATTCTCGGATTCGCCATTGCGATCCGCGGTCTTATGGCCGCTGGAATTGTACAGCTCCGAATCTGATCGATTATTTCGGAGGTTAGCGTGGTTTCTTTTATCGGCATTCTGATTCTTGGATTCTTTCTCGGTATGCGTCATGCCACCGATCCCGATCATGTCGTTGCCGTAATGACAATCGTCACGAAGCAACGAGGCGTTGCGAAAGCCGGCGTGATTGGTGCGCTTTGGGGAATGGGCCACACGCTGACGATCTTTCTTGTGGGCGCGGCTATTATTTTATTCAAGGTAGCGATTCCGCCGCGACTCGGCCTTTCGATGGAGTTTGCCGTAGGCCTGATGCTGATACTGCTCGGAGTGCTCAATCTGACTGGCGTACTGCGTTGGCTGCAGCGAAAATTCATCCCTTCACTGCGCACTTCCGAAGCTGTTCCTGGTGAGGCGACAACCGTTGAGGCGAAAACCAGGGCGATCGCGCCCGCAGCGGGCAACTGGCTGGAACGGCACCTTCGCGAACTCGGGCTGTACAACGCACTGCGTCCTCTGGTGATCGGAACGGTTCACGGACTGGCTGGTTCCGCGGCCGTCGCTATTCTTGTGATGACGACGATTGCAGATCCGTGGTGGGCGATTGCGTATCTTTTATTATTTGGCCTCGGTACCGTCGCCGGGATGGCGGCTATGACCACGGCTATGGCGTTTCCGATTGTCTATACAGGCCGTAAAATGTTTCGCTGGAGCCAGGCGCTGACCGTGGGATCGGGCGTGCTGAGCGTCGCCTTCGGAGTGTTTATTTCATTTCAGATTGGCATTGGCGGTGGGTTGTTCACCGGCAGCCCGCATTGGACGCCACACTAATCTGATTAAATGCCAGGGTTACTCGGCGACACAAATTCCAGCACGGCGGATTTCGTCGTTTGCAGTTCTCGAATCCCAACAGGACGGGCAACGCCGCCGCCCGGCATGAGGCGCGCGAGGGCCTATGGCAGCGGTCGGAGCAGATTAAGACCAAAGCTCAGAATGCTCGTTGATGGCCGAATCGACAGGTATACGCTTGTCGCGCGTGGCCCGGAGAGCTATCTCGCAAGACCCGAAAATGTTGCGGCTGCATGACGCGCACGTTCGGCGTTTCACCGGCGAATGCGAGTTCGGCAGTGGGTCGGTTTCGAAATTTGCAATATAATGGCCCGCGAAGCACGCGTTAAATCACGGTGTCCCGAGAATCGTCTCGTGCTGATTGCGAAACACCGTCACGCGATTGCCTTCGGAGATCCGCAGCAAATCGTCCAGCGCCGGAGTATCCGTTCCGGCCAGCTTGAGAATCACATCGCCCTGGCGCAACCCCAACGTTGCCGCCTCGCTTTGCGGCGCAACCGAAAGCACCACTACACCCACCTCGCCCGGAAGGCCCGCCGCCGAAACCTCGCCGAGGCCCACTACATTCCGCACCGTGGCCCCTCGCCATGTGGCCGTTCGCCCATCCCGCCCCGATTGCAGCGTAGCGGCCTGCGCAGGGTCCGACTCCGGCAACTGCGGCGTCCGCGCTATCGTCTTGAGATTGGGCGCCTGCACCCCGAACTGGTCCATCGCAAAATTCACGAACCCGAGTTCAAGCGCGGGCGATCCTTCGCGAACCCTGTAATCTCCCGCCGCGGGATTGACGAAGAGCGCGTCCGCTTCGATCGAATCGTTATCCCGGCCGCTCAGGTTCTGTAGCGCGACAGCGGGTTCGGTGCCCGTCTTTCCCGGCGTGTGGAGCAGATTCAGGTTGCACTCCTTGCCCCATGGCTTGTTCACGCGGATAGGCTTGTACGCTGCGAATACGATATTGCGCCGGAAAATATCGTCGCTGTCCCTGAACCACACATGGGCGTGGAATGAGTTGTTCACCATAATGTTGTTTTCGACGATTCGGAAAAAGCCTTCGCGGTTCTTGATCCCGCCATTCAGCGCCAGGTTGTTATAGAGGTGGTAGTTCGATGATCCGTCGTCGAGATCGATATCCCAGCCGTGGTCGCAGCGCCAGCGGCTGTTACGAATGACGTTCGTTTCCACTACGTCGGCCAGCGGAAGGTCACGGTATTCGCCCGCCTCGATAGTGTCCATGTCGACGTCCTTTAGCCCCCAATAACGGTCCCGCCCCCACGAATTGAACGACCCGTGGTCGCCCGTTTCCTTAACCGTATCGAAGACGTCGCAGAACTCGAGCAGGTGGCCGCCCCAGGTGCCTTCCGAAATATTGATTCCGGCCCGCGGCATATCGTAGACCGAACAATGCCGCACCGTGATGTTACGCGACATAGAAATCTGTACGCCGGCGGTCTGCTTCTCCACGCGTCCGGTGAGATAAATCAGGCAGTCGTCGACGATACAGCCGGAAGGGTAATTATTGGTTTTCGGGCCCGGCGCTAAATCGATGTCTTTGACGTTCTGGCGCTGCGCATACTCGAACAGGGGACTGCGCACGGCTTTGGGATCGCCCACGAAAGCCACGCCGTTCGCGCCGGCCCGCGCAATGTGGCAGCGGCGGATGGCGATATCCCGGTTGTACATGTTGACGAACACGGCGTTGCCGCCCGCCTGGTCGATGAAACAGTCTTCCAGACTGCAATTCTCAGTGCCGTTGAAGAACAGCGCGCCGCCTCTGTAAGTGGTCCAGTCGCTGCGCAGCAGGGGCTCTTTGTTCTCCATGAACGTGCGGGTGGAGTGTCGAAAAGTAAAACCGCTCAGGCTGACCCATTTGACCGGTGCCTCTTCGCTGCCCCGAAATTCAATCAGGTGCGGCAGGCGAACGGCTTCAAATACCGCCGCGTGAAGGTCCGTATTCGCGGGCGGATAGAAATAGAGAGTCGATGTCTTTTCGTTCAGGAACCACTCGCCGGGCGAATCGAGTTCCTCGAAAATATTCTCCACGAACCGGTACTTGTCATGCATTCCCATGCGCCGGTTGTTCTGCCAGCCGCCTTCATAGGTAACTTCGCCCTCGGCGTTCTTGCCGGTGATGACGTAATGGAAATCGCCCCACAACGCGCGGTGCATCGCATGGATATAGCCGCCCGTGGGATCCGCCCACCGCGCGGCTCGCTCCTTGCTGAAAGCGTCCGCGGCCCATCCGTCGAAATACTCGGAGTTGGGGTCGTAGTTCGGGTAGCGCGCAAGAATCTGCCGTTTTCCGTTGAGAAACAACTGATCGGTCTTCAGACCGGCGGGCACGCGGGCCATCATGATTCCGTCGCGGTAGGGCGTCCACGTGAGAGACAACCTGACTCCGCCACTGATGACGGCCTCTTCGCCCGGAAGCGCCGAGTAGGTGACCGGATTGAGTTTCGTTCCCGAATCCTCCGCCGTCAGAACGATGGTTTCCGGCAGGTAATAAACGCCGCCATGGAACCAGATGGTCACAGGCGTCTTCGATTTCAGCTTCCGCGCGGCGCGCTGGGCGGCGGCAAAGGTCTTCAGCGGACGGGCCTTCGTTCCAGCGTTTGTATCGACGCCGTTGGGACTGACGAACACCTCCGCCATGGAGACGGCTCTTGCAGGAACGGCTGCCGCGAACGACGCGGCTGCCCCGGACAATGTCCTCATAGCCTGACGTCGGGTGAACGAATTCATGTTAAGAATTTTAGCGGATTTGCGCCGTGAGTTTCGCCGTCCTTATATGCCGCGTCCGCAGGCCGTAAAAGGACGTTGCCACACTGGACAAGATGTGGCTCGGTTTTGGAAGATGAATCCAATGTACAACGCTCACAGAGTACGAATGAACCGGTTGTTCCTTCCGACCGGAAAGTGCCTGGATGTTGCGATCGATCGCGGCATGAACGGCAGCGCTGTGATTCGGAGCGATTTGAGAAAGGCCGAATCGTGGGCAGCGTTTTGGAATACGGCCGAAGAAGCGTTCCACTCAACTCCATGCGGCACGCTGCGCGTACGCGATCGTTCACGGCGCGGAATACAGGAATCCGATGCAACGACTTAAACTAGGGCGATCAGACGTTGAAGTCAGCGCCATGTGTCTGGGGACCGATCTTTTTGGTTCCAAACGCGACGAGGCAACCTGTTACGGACTGCTGGATTATTTCCACGAACGAGGCGGCTCTTTCGTCGATACGTCAAATCTGTACGCCGCATGGTTGCCGGGCTGTCACGGTGGCGAAAGTGAGACGGTCATTGGTCGATGGCTGAAATCACGCCGCACCCGCGATCAAATGGTAATTGCGACCAAGCTCGGCTTTGCATACCCCGGATCGCAGGGCGGACTCAACGCCAGTCAGGTTGAGCGTGAATGCGAAAAGAGCCTGCAGCGGCTCCAAACGGATCGAATCGACGTTTATTATTCACACGGCGACGACCGTTCCACGCCGCTCGCTGAGACCATGGAGGCCTTCCACCGGCTCGTCTCCGCCGGAAAAGTTCGTGCGATCGGCGCCAGCAATCTTAGTATCTGGAGAATCGCGGAAAGCAACCTTTTGAGCGAACTCCGGGGCTGGACTGCCTACTGCGCGGTCCAGCAACGATACACCTATTTGCGTCCTCGCCACAATGCAAAATTTGGTTACCGGGTTCCCCAGGTATTCATCAATGAGAATCTCAAGGACTTTGCGCAGTTTTACGGAGTCACACTCATCGGCTACTCCGTGCTCCTCGGCGGCGCCTACACGCGGTCGCCACAGGATCTGCCCGTTCAGTTTGCGGGGCCGGATACTGATGCTTGTTGGACGGCATTGAAATCTGTCGCCACAGAGACGGGTTACACCATGAATCAGGTGATCTTCGCGTGGATGAGGCAGAGTTCACCAGCTGTGCTTCCCATCATCGCGGGCAGTAGCGTCATGCAACTGCAAGAGAACATCGATTCACTGCGGTTGACCCTAAGCGATGATCAGATGAAACGGCTGGATGGTCATTTGCCAACATGGCCCTCGTAGTCGGGTCCGTTCAATTGAACCAGAAATCCGTCCGGATCCCAAAACTTGAACGATTCCTTTGTGCCGCCGGGTTCCGCTTTCAGGTTACGCGCTTTCAATTTAGCCAGCACGGCATCGGCCTCGAATCCTGCGATTCCGAAATCGATGTGGTCCAGTTCCGCGGGTGTGCCCTTCTGTTCAATTCCGAAGAAGCTCTTGCCGACGCCCAAAATGTGCGTCGTGTCCGAATGCTGCTTGAGTGGCATACCAAAGAACTCCTGGTAAAACTGCGACGTCTTGTGGACATCCGGTACCCGCACAGTGACGTGGTTTAGAGTCGTGGCCTTCAGGCTCGCTTCTTTCGAAGCGGCCTGTGCGCCCGTAACCAGCAAGGCCAGGGATGCAGCGAGTTGCCGCCGATTCAGGCTGCCTCGTTCAAAGTCATTCAGCAGTTTGTCGATGATGAGTTGCATAGGTTCCTTTCCGTTCCGGTCGGATCCGTCCGGATATCAGGCGAAATCGCCGGCGAATTCCAGGCTCCAGGCGGGCGCTCAATTGCTGACAGCAATCATATACTGACGACGATACTACGATCAAGAGCGACCAACAAAAGCCTCAGATGGGCGTAAGAGATGGAACTGCCGGAATGGGTGGACACGTTGGGTATAGCCGAGTTTCTGAACCTGCATGTGGAACAGCTCAACGCTAGTCACAAGTCTGTTGGGGGTCGGGGGCAAGGTGATGTACCAAAATGCGTTGCATAGCATCATTTCTGCGGCAAGGCG
>Ga0182024_10008160_pt1 | contig 22243 bp, 18 predicted proteins | sample P32metaG_FD_120480 | JGI IMG/M metagenome (GOLD analysis project Ga0182024, IMG submission 120480) | Permafrost microbial communities from Stordalen Mire, Sweden - P3-2 metaG (Illumina Assembly) | ecosystem: Environmental > Terrestrial > Soil > Wetlands > Permafrost | place: Sweden: Stordalen...
CCGGCCAGTCCGACGACCAGCGCCGCGCCTCCATCCTGCGCGTCGTCGAGCCCATCTCCGGCGCCATCACTATCGAGCGCTACGAGCCCATCCTCGACGCCCACAATCAGGTCGTCGCCTACAGCGCCTGGGTGCTCCGCTGATGAAATCCGCTAAACTCCGCCTTATCGAGCCGCTGCTCTTCGCGGGTGTGATTGCCGTCGCACTCGTCCTCGCAAACTTCGATCACGTCCACGCCGCAACACTCGCTGCCGCCGCCCAGCCCGCACCCGCGGGCCTCAAAGTGATTCTGGCCCAGATGGATGCCTCCAGCAAAAATTTCCGCACCGCCGAGGCCAGTGTCACCCGCGAGCAGTATGACCGCATCGTGCATGACACCACCACCCAGACCGGCTCCATCTACTTCCAGCGCAACGGCGCTGCCATCCAGATGGGCGCAAAGTTCGACCCGCCCGCGATTGTCCTCGAGTATAAAAACGGCATCTTGCGCTTCTACCAGGCCGGCCAACTTAAAACCTACTCCGCCTCCGGCGCCGATCAGGCCCGCTTCCAGACCTACCTCACCCTTGGCTTCGGCGGCTCCGGCGCCGACCTCGCCTCCGCCTGGGACATCACCGACCAAGGCTCAGAGCAGATCGCCGCAGTCAGAGTCGAAAAGCTCGACCTCGTCTCCAAAGACCCCGGCGTGCGCAATACCTACGCCCACATCACCATCTGGATCGATCCCACCCGCGATGTCTCCCTCAAGCAGGAGTTCTTCGCGCCCGGCGGCGACACCAACACCGTCACCTACTCCGCCATCCGCTACAACCAGCCCATCAAAGATCTCGCCGCCTTCGCCATTCCGAAATAGCGCCAGGGCAATTGCAACTAGCGCAGCTTGGAAACGCCCAGGTGCCCCATTCATCCCGCCCTGCGGGATGGGCAGGATGTAAAACGCACGGAGGCTTCTTCGAGTTCAGTGCTTGAATGCATCCCTGCATGCTCGTGCGTCTTGCTTAAGGGCACGGCTTTAGCCGTGCCGCTACCGCTCGCCAAGGAACACGGCTTTAGCCGCTGAGGTCACCCTCCCCGCTACTATGACCAATCGGAGCTACCAGACCCTGCAGTTAGTATCCGGCACCATAGGCGTTCCCTGCTTGCAACTGAAGGCGGAGGCGAAGCCGGGCTGGTTGACGATGGCTCCATCGACGCGGATATGGTCGGGGGAGTGGGGATCGTCGAGCACCTGCGCGCGCACGGCGGCGGGGCGCGTGTTCTCGCACCAGTTCTGGGCGAAGGCGAGGTAGAAGCGCTGCAGACCGGTGAAGCCGTCGACCTTGGCGGCGGGGTCGAGGTGCTCGTCCTTCGCGCGCTCGAGGTAGGCGAGGAAGGCGAGCAGCAGGCCGCCGTTGTCGGCAGTGTTTTCGCCCAGGGTGAGCTGGCCGTTGACCTTGACCGGGTCCTTGCCTTCGACGGCGGTGAAGCCTGAATACTCATTGGCGAGGCATGCGGTGCGCACCTGGAAGTGCTTCAGGTCGTCGGCCGTCCACCAGTCGTCGAGATTGCCCTGCGCGTTGAACTTGCGGCCCTCGTCGTCGAAGCCGTGCGTGAGCTCGTGGCCGATGACGGCGCCGATGTGGCCGTAGTTGACGGCGATGTCGGCGGACGGATCGTAGAAGGGCGGCTGCAGGATGCCCGCGGGAAAGTTGATGTCGTTCATGCTGTCGTCGTAGTAGGCGTTGACGGTGGGCGGCGACATCTGCCACTCCTGGTGGTCGACCGGCTCACCGATCTTGTTTAGCTGGCGATCGTTTTCAAAGGCGTCGGCGCGGAGCTTGTTGCCGAGTGCATCGTCGGGCTTAATGGTCAGCTTGGAATAATCGCGCCACTTGTCCGGGTAGCCGATCTTGTTGGCGACGGCGGTGAGCTTCTGCCGCGCGCGGACCTTGGTGGCGGGCGACATCCAGTCGATCTGGTCGATGTCGGTGGACATCGCCGCCTCGATGTCGTGGACCATCTGCAGCATCTTGGCCTTGCTGTCGCCGGCGAAGTACTGGTCCACGTAGACCTTGCCCAGCGCCTCGCCGAGTGCGCCGTTGACCGCCGAGGAGCAGCGCTTCCAGCGCGCGCGCTGCTGCGGCTGGCCCTCCAGAATAGTTCCGTAGAAGTCGAAGTTCTCCGCGTCGAAGGCGTGAGGAAGGTTACTGGCGGCGGCGGTGAGCAGCTGATAGCGCAGGTAGGCCTTCAGCACAGATGGATCCGCGCTGGAGAGCTGCTGCATCAGCGCGGGCCAGAACTGCGGAGTGGCGTTGTTGATCTCCGTGACGTGCGGGGAGTGGACCGCATCCTCGTAGGCGGAGAAGTCGAAGCCGGGCAGAGCGGAGGTAAAGGTGGCGATGGGCTGGAGGTGGTAAGTTTTCTCCGGTTCGCGCATGTCGACCACGCCGAGCGAGGCCTGGGCGAGCGCGGTCTCCAGCGCGAGGATGCCGTCGGCGTCCTTCTGCGCCTGCGCGGCCGGTTCGCCGCCGAGGGCGAGCATCTTGGCGACGTGGGCGACGTACTGGTGGCGGATCTCGACGTCCTTGTCGCCGGTGCGCAGGTAGTAGTCCTTCTCAGGCAGGCCGAGGCCGCCCTGCTGGGCGTTGGCGATCTGCTTGGTCGCGTCCTTGAAGTCCTGCTGCTCGCCGTAGCCGAAGAAGACCTCGACGCCAGCGCGCTGGAGGTCGCCGATGAGGGTAGCGAGGCTGGCGCGGCCTGCAGGTGTGGCGCTGAGATTGTCGATGCGGTCGAGCAGAGGCTGGATAGGCCGGAGGCCGGCTGCGTCGATGGCGGCAGTGTCCATGCAGGCGTGGAAGTAGTCGCCAATCTTCTGCTCGTCGGGAGAGCGGGCAGCGCCGCCGGACTCAGCCTTGGTAAGGATGCCGTTCAGCTGCTGGGTTTCGACGTTGAAGAGGACGTAGAAGGTGTCGACGCCGGGCTGGTCGGGCGGGATGGGGTGGTTCGAGTCGAAGTTGCCGCAGGCGAACTTGTAGAAGTCCGTGCAGGGGTCTGCGGAGCGATCGATGGAGGAGAGATCAAGCGCGGGCAGCGGCTTTTCAGCAACGGCAGGCGCGGGAGACGCGGCCTGCTGCGCGCGACCCGGAACGGCGCATACCAGCGCGATGGCGGCGAGCAGCAGCAGGGCGGGAGTGGGGAGCCGGTGCGAGGTCGACTGCGGCATAGTCATTATCTTCATCTTCATTCTCGTAGTCATAAGGGGGAGGGTTCTCCTGCGGGAGTCCGTAGTTAGGGCCGTGGCTGCGGCCTGGGCGGCCTGCGGATTCCGCGCGGCCACACTCCCTTGTACCACCCTGCGAGGCCCGTTGCCGAATGGTACCCAAATCCAACCCGGGCTGGCCCACCATGACGCACAAGACGAGGCGTGCTGTGGTGCGGTTGGCGAGGCCCATGCGTCTGTGAAACAGTGAAATGCAAGAACGGGGAAAGAGTGAAGTGCAAGAGCGGGGCGAGGTCATTGAAGTCTGTTGGCATAGTCCGAGCGCTTGACCAGACGGGTGCGGGGCGCGCGGGTGCGCGTGCGGTGGCGCTGTTGCTGATCCTGACCAGCGCGGCGCTCTTCCCCTGCGCGGCGACCGCAGCGCCGCCGAAACCTGCACCGGGAGCTGGAGCTGTGACACCGAGCCAGCCATTGCGCATTCCGCTGGAGCCGATGGGCTTTCAGCCGCTGCTGGAGGACTTCCGCCTCGCTGGTGTCTCCTGCCTCACGGTGGACTTTGCCGACGCGGACCACCTGCTGATCACCTTCAACACGCGCCATCTGATGCGGCGCGAAGTCGACCAGCGGCCGGAGGACGACGACCGGACCATCGGGGCCTTCCTGGTGGAAGCATCTTCGGGCAAAGTGCTGGCGCAGACCGAGTGGCGCGTGCACGACCGGCTGCAGTATCTATGGAACCTGGGCAGCGGGCGGTTCCTGCTGCGGGTGCGCGACCAGCTCACAGTGATTGCCCCGCTGCAGGCGCTGCGCACCGATGACCCATTCCGCGGTGCGCCGCTGCTGAACGTGGAAAGCCATATTGTGGCCGTGCTGCTCTCGAGCGATGCCGACCTGCTGACGGTCGAGACGATGACCAGGCGGGGCGGACAGGGCCAGGCCAGCATCGTCAGCTTCTCCGGCAACGATAGCGACGCAACGCCCGTGCAGATTAATTTCTATCGGCTCAGCAACACGCCGGACGGAGTGCTCGCCGCCTATGCAGGCGCGGTCCGCACACGCGTGGCGCTGGCGGTGCCGATGACCACGGCCGGATTTCTCGATGTGCTGGACGGCGGCGGCAGGCGTCGCTGGCTGTTCAACTTCAACGAGCATGCGGGCAAGGTGGACGAACTGGCCGAGTGGGACACCAGCTGCTTTCCCCGCTCCACCTTTGTGGGGCACAGCGAGTTTGTGGCCTTCGGCTGCCGGGGCAGCGAGGAGAAGCCGGAGCTCGCCGGCTTCAACATCAAGGGCGAGGAGATGTGGGAGCAGGGGATCTACGACAGCTACGTCTCGCCGACCTTTGCGTTTGCGCCGTCGGCAGGACGGTTCGCGCTGGGGCGGACGCTGCTGGCCGCGCCTGTGGATACGGATGCGCCGCTGGTAGCGAGCATGGTGACGGGCCAGGAGGTGCGCGTCTACCAGACCTACACCGGCAAGGTGCTGTTCAAAACGGACTGCGCGCCGGTGGTGCTGGCGGGGCAGAACTTTGCGCTGTCGCCCGACGGACTGCGCCTGGCGGTGGTGCGGCAGCAGACGGTGCGTCACCCGGCAACGAAGGACGACGACGCATATACGGAGACCTCCACCGCTGTGGAGGTGTATCCGCTGCCCGAGCTGACGGAGCAGGACCGCGCGGCGGTGAAGGACGCGCAGGCGAAGGCGCCCTCAGATACGGGCGCGCGGATCGATGAGGCGCTGCAGCGTGTGTCGACCACGCCGTCGTCAGGGTCGGGGGCGCCGGATAAGAGGCCGCCCGTGCCAGCCGCACAGCCGGACGTAGCTGCGAAGGGGGAGCCGGGCAATCCGGTGCTGGCCGATCCCAGCACGGTCGGCGTGGCAGCAGGGGCGACTGCGCCTGGCCCGCCTGCGGCACAGGGCGATGCGTTGCCGGATGCTCCGCGCAGCCAGCCTCCGACGCTCTACAGCCCGGATGAGAAGCCGGGGCAAAAGCCACAGCAGTAGGGCGCAGCGCAGGCGCGGGAGCGCGATGCGCTGGGGCAATAGAATTTGAGGTTAGGTGATTCTGCGCGGCGATGACGCAACCGCGAAGGTTACGCGGCGCTCTTCTTTGCCGTGACCACGGCCTTCACACGCGCATTCAGGCGGGACTTGTAGCGGCTGGCGGTGTTCTTGTGCACGACGCCCTTCTGCACGCTCTTGTCCAGGATCGAGACAGTCTGCGAGTAGGTGGCCTGGATGGTCTTCTTATCGCCCGCGGCGATGGCCTCGCGCAGGCCGCGCAGGCTGGAACGGAGCTTCGTCCTGTTGGCGCGGTTGTTGGCGGTGCGGGTTACGGTCTGACGTGCGCGCTTCAGCGAGGAGACGTGATTTGCCATGGGTACTGAACTCTTTTCTGGTGCCCTGTCTCGCCTGAGAGGCGAGCGGGAGAAGTGGGAGCAGCGGAAGGCGGTTTCGCCGCATCGCCGCAGGTTTTAAGTCTACGGAAATGCGGTCGCCGGGTCAACCGAAAGATGCGCGCGGCCTCCGCGCATGGCGCTGTGGCACTTACGATCGATTAGTTAGTTATCCGTGGGGTGCTCGTCCACGTGGTCGATGACCAGCATCTGCACCGGGTGCTTCTCCTTTTCCAGCTTGACGCCCATCTGCTTCTGCACGGCGTCCAGCAGCGAGAGGCCGCCGCTGGGGTCCGAGGCGGCGGCGGAGTTGGGGTCGGCGTTGGGGTCCTTCGGCGCCGGGACGCTGATGAGCTGGCCTGCGGTGGAGAAGCTGAGAGTGAAATCGTAGGCGTCGGTGAGGCCGGTCTTGTCGAGCACGGGGGAGTGGATGTAGCCCGGGGCCTGGATGCGTAGGACGTCGCCGAACTGGGCCATGGTCATGTTCTGGCAGGTCAGCAGGCGGCCCAGGATTGGGTTGGCGATGCGCGGATCTTTGCCGTCGGGGCCGGGGCCTTCGTGGCAGCCGGTGCGGTTGTCGGGGTCGGCCTTTTTGAGGTGGGGGTTGACGGCGACGAGGGCATAGCCGTCGGCCGGGCGGTCCTCCATGTGGACCTGGAGGCCGAACCGCTCCGCGAGGAGATGCTTGATCATGTCCTGGAGCGCATCCTGGTCGAGTTGGGGCGCGCCTTTGGGGCCGTCAGTGGCGGGATCATGGGGGATCTTGGCGATCAGGTCGTAGCGGTCTTCGTTCAGCCACTTGGGAGGGTCGGCGATCATCTCGTCGCGGATGCCCCAGCCGTAGGTGATAAACCACTGGAGGGTTCCGCCCTGCAGTTTGACCTCGCTGCCGTTGATGCTGCCGTTGATGCCTTTGGTGTCCGGCGAGCTGGGCTTGAGGATGGCGACTTCGAACTCGGCCGGCGGCGGCGGCGGGAGGGCCTTGTCAAGGCCCGGGGCGTTGGGGGTGGGCTTCTCATTCACCGCGTCGACGAAGACGACGGGCAGGGGCGCGGTCTTTGCCTCCAGCTTCAGGCCGAGCTGCTTGTCCACGCAGTCGAAGATGGAGATGCCGTCGGCGCCGGCCTTGGCGAGGTCGCCCTTGCCGGTCCACTTGAAGTCGAAGTCGTAGGCGCCTTTCAGGTTGGTCTGGTCGACAACGGGGCTGGTCAGGTAGCCGCCGGCCCAGTTATGCAGGTCGTCGGCAAAGTCGGCCATCGTGACGGAGTGGCAGGAGAAGGCGATGTAAGGCGGGGGCGAGCCGGCGGGCGGGTTGTCGGGCGGCGGCTTGTACTGGCAGCCGGGCTCGCCGGTGCCGTCGGCCTCCTTCATCTTGGAGCCGTTCTTGCCCACGGTGAGCACGAACGCGGGCAGGACCTTGGTGTCCGGGTGCGCGACGAGCGCGAAGCGGTCGGCGAGCAGCGAACGCAGCATCAGCTTGACGTCGTCCTTGGAGGTGGTGCGCGGAGCTTTGGCGGTGATGTCGAAGCGGTCGATCTCCAGCCAGGAAGGGCCGCGCAGCACACGGTCGCCCTCGATGGACCAGGCGTTGGCGACGAGATTGACCATAGTGGCCTGGCGGATGGTGACGCGGTCGCCGCGCAGGTCTCCCCCGCGCATGTAGGGCTGGGCGCTGTAGGGGCTGGCGTGAATCTCGGCGAGGTCGAACTTTGGCTGGGCGGACGCTGCGGCGGCGGTGACAGAGGCAGCAGAGCCGGGGGCAGCGGGCGCGGAGCTGGCCGCGGTCGTCTGCGCGGATGTCTGGGCCAGTGAGGGCACGACGAGAAAGGAAAAAAGCGCGGGAAGGACGAGGGCACGCTGCAGCGTCATGGGTGGGACCGCCTTTGATATGGGTAATGACAGGGGCCGGGGACCTAATTGAGGGTACGGATTCTTGGACGGATCGGTTCCGGATTGGCTCACCAGGAATGACTCTAATTTTCCGTGGGGACGCGGTCAACGTGGTCGATGACGAGAAAATCGACGGGGACCTTGGCAGGTTCAAGCTTGAGGCCGAGCTGCTCCTGGACGGCGGTGAAGATGTCAGGGTTGTTGGAGGTGGCGTTTGGGTCGTTGAGCGGGGCGTAGGAGAGCTTGATGTCGTAGGAGCCGGTGAGGCCGGTCTTGTCGACGACCGGCTGATGCAGGGCGTAGGAGAGAAACTGGGCGATAGTGGTTGCGTTTTGCTTCGCGCCTGAGATTCCATTTGGACCGACTGATCCCCAGCTCTTTTCACTTTTGGTTGCCTGAAGCTTCGGTCCGCCTTTGGCGACGACCATTTCGTAACCGGCAACGAGCCGCGATTCATGGTGGACTTTTAAGCCGAGGCGTTGGGCGAGCAGATTCTGGAGCAGAGGGTCCATCTGCTCTTTTGTGAGTTGTTGATCGCCGTCTACCTTTGCGTCGATTGAATAATTCTGTGAATCGAGCCAGCCTGGGCCACCGTCGACATATAGCTGGTCGACGCCGAAGGCGATGCCGATGACGAGCCTTAGATCGAGGTTGCGGGCGTAGAAATGGTTGGTCGGGAAGCGGCTTAGTGGCGGATTGTCCGCTGTAAATGGAACTGGATCGGTATTGCTCAGCCGCACCGAAGCGACTTCAAAGGAGGGGGCAGGTGCAGGCGCTTGTGCGCTGGTCGCACTTGTAAGGGCGACGAACAGAACGGCTGCGCAGACGGAACGCCGCAGGAGAGCTTTCATGGTAGAAAGCATGTTACAGGAGTAATGCTCGCGGACGTGACGAATGCGACCATGCATCTTCAGGTGTACAACGATCATCCAAAAATTGGCTTGACTGTGTATGCACGGCGTTCTACTCTGTGCCCAACTTCGGCAAATTATTGGCAACCCACGCCAATCCGGTCGCAGGCCCACAGACAAGACACAGTGCTGCGCGGAACGCCTGCCGAAGCTTCCTGAAAAATGCATTTACTCCCGGTGCAGCATCCAACCCCGCACGCCCTGACGGAGGTCAGACAAACGCTTGGTAAAAAAATCCCTGGAGATCACGCCTGGCATTGAGCCCCTGTACGGGACCCGCGACGAAAACCTACGGCTGATGGAAGACTCGCTTAAGGTGACGATCGACCTTAGATCCGACGCGATCGAAGTGACCGGCCCGGAGGAGGGCGTGGCGCAGGTGGAGCGCATCTTCGCCGACTACGAGGGCCTGCGGCGTGGCGGAGTGACGCTGCAGAACGGCGAGCTGAAGGGGATGCTGCGGCTGGTGATCGCCGACCCCGCGGTGACGCTGAAGAGCCTGGTGGACGCGGGGCGGCAGCGCTCGGCGGGGGTCAAGCGGATGGTGCAGCCGCGCTCGCCCAACCAGAGAAAATATGTGGAGGCGATTGAGCAGAGCGACATGACCTTCGGCCTCGGCCCGGCGGGTACGGGCAAAACGTACCTCGCCGTGGCCATGGCCGTGTCCGCGCTGATGGCCAAGCGGGTCAGCCGCATCATCCTGGTGCGACCGGCGGTTGAAGCCGGTGAGCGGCTGGGATTTCTCCCCGGCAGCTTGCAGGAAAAAGTCGACCCGTATCTGCGGCCGCTCTACGACGCGCTGTTCGATCTGCTCGATCCGCAGAAAGTAGACAAGCTGCTGGAGACCAACGTGATCGAGGTGGCTCCGCTGGCGTTTATGCGCGGGCGCACGTTGGCCGAGGCGTTCATCATCATGGACGAGGCGCAAAACACAACGGCCGAGCAGATGAAGATGTTCCTGACCCGGATGGGCAACGGGTCGAAGGCGGTCATCACCGGCGACCTGACCCAGATCGACCTGCCCAACCCAAAGCGCTCGGGGCTGCTGGAGGCGTTGAGCGTGCTGGACGGCGTGGAGGGGGTGCGCTTCTGCCACTTCGAGGATGTCGACGTCGTCCGCCATCAGTTGGTCCAGCGGATTGTCCGCGCCTACGACAGCTACGGCCGCGCGCAGCAGCAGTTGCCGCTGGAGCTGGGCGAGCCTGGAATCTCGGCCGCAGGGCTGGAGGCTGCTGCCAGCGCAGAGCCAATCCTGAAACCGATCGCGAAGCCGCAGTAGGGTTTGCGAAGACCGAGTGCGATACGATTGAGACGGAGGGCGACTGCGCCCTCCGTTGGCGTTTTGCGCGCATGATAACCATTGAACCTCCGAGAGCGAAGGCAGGCGTGGGGCTGGGGAAGGCTGACGTGGCGCGCTTCCTGGCGCGGGCGCGGGCCGCGGTGGGGCTTGTGGGCGAGGTGCATGTGCTGCTGTCCGACGACGCAACGCTGCGCCGGCTGAATAAATCCTTTCGCGGAAAAGATAAGGCCACGGATGTGCTCAGCTTTCCCGCGGGCGCGTCGACGGTGTTCTTCGGCGAGCAGGAGTTCGCCGGCGACCTCGCCATTTCGCTCGACACAGCCGCACGCCAGGCGAAGCACTACGGCCACACACCCGCGGACGAGGTGCGCGTGCTGTTGCTGCATGGGCTGCTGCACCTCGCTGGCTTCGACCATGAGCGCGACAAGGGCGAGATGGCGGCGCGCGAACAAGAGCTGCGCCAGCAGCTCGGCCTGCCGGGTGGATTGATCGAACGCGCAGGCCCGCAAACTGACGCCCGCAAGAAGAAGGCTGCACGAGCGCCTGCGGCGCGCAAACGGGTGCGCGCATGAGCGGCTTTTTCTCCCATGACACCGCCATTGCCGCGCTGCTGGTAGTGCTCTCGCTGGCCGCATACGTGGACCGCATCTACAGCGAGATGGGCAAGTTCCTCGCGCGCGAGTACGAGGAGAACATCGAGGCGTGGACGCGCACCGTCGAGCCGAAGCTCTACCTGGGCCGCGAGACGGCGGCGCTCTCTGCGTCTGTGCTGCGGCAACTGGCGCTGGCGGCGATTGCGCTGATCGCCGGGCTGCGGCTGTACACCCACGTGCGGGCCATGCCGGCGCTGGCGCGCGCGCCCAGTGTGGATGAGATTGCGCTGACCGGCGCGCTGCTGGTGCTGCTGATCCTGCTCTTCGACAGGATCATCCCGCAGCTGCTCTTCACACGCACCCGCGGCGAGTGGATCGCGCGCATCCGTTATGTCATCCAGGCACTGTTTTACCTGATGCTGCCGGTGACCCTGACCCTGGGACTGCTGCTCTCCATCGTGGCGCTGGCGGAGCCCGAGGACGCAACCGAGGAGGAGCATCCGTCGGAGGCGATGGATGCACTGCTGGAGGCCGGCGAAGAGGAAGGCATCCTCGAAGAGAGCGACCGCGAACTGGTGCGCAGCGTGGTCGAGTTTGGCGACAAAGTGGTGCGCGAGGTGATGACGCCGCGCCCGGAGATCTTCGCCGTCCCGGAGACCCTCACTCTTGAGGAGTTCTTAGCGTGCCTCAAGCAGAATGCGTTCTCCCGCGTGCCGGTGTATGAGGGCACGCTCGACCACATCACCGGGATTGCGTTTGCGCGCGACCTGCTGCAGGCCATCGACACGGACGCGATGCACGACACGGTGGCCGAGCTCAAGCGGCCGGCTGAATTCGTTCCCGAGACCAAAAAGGTGGCCGAGCTGCTGCGTGAAATGCAGCAGGAGAAGCAGCACCTGCGCCTGGTCATCGACGAGTACGGCGGCGTGGCCGGGCTCGTCACCATCGAAGATTTGCTGGAGGCCATCGTGGGCTCCATCGCCGATGAGCACGACGAGGGCGAGGAGACGGACGAGCCCGTGCGCGAGGCCGATGGAACATTTGTGGTGCCGGGGAGCTTCGAGGTGTCGCGGCTGCGCGAGCTGTTCGCGGACCAAATGGACGGTGATGCCGCGGAGGATGGGGACGCTCTGCGAGATTCGAACGAGGCGTCGCGCAACGGCGCTAACGGGACTCCGCGGCTGAGCCTTCCACTGCCTGCGCACTACGAGGCAACCACACTCGGCGGCTTGGTCAGCGAGATCGCCGGACACATCCCCCTGCCCGGCGAAGTTGTGGAAGAAGATGGCCTCCGGCTGGAGGTCCTGGCGTCCACCGAGCGCAAGGTGGAGCGTGTGCGTGTGGGGTTGATTAATTCGGAAGTGTCATCCTGAGCGAAGATTGCACTGCACCACAAACCTGAAGTGTCATCCTGAGCGGCGGATTGCGCGTCAGCGCAATCCGCAGTCGAAGGACCTGCGGTTGTCTGTCTCTTTTGTTTGTCATTCCGCAGCTCTGCGGTGGAATCTGCTTCTGTCCTTGTGCCATTCCTGATGCACGGGTGCCCCATTCATGGCGCGACGTCAGTCGCGAAATGAGTGGGATGTAATACGTTCGGGCCGCATCTGTCTTTAGACTTATTGCTTGCACAACAACCGCACCCTCGGCTTCCTCGCCTGCGCCCTCGCCAGCTCCTTCTGGGGCTGCGGCTTCTTCTTCGGAAAAATCGCCCTCGCCGAGATGAACGTCGGCGCCATGGTCCTCTACCGCTTCCTCTTCGCCGCTCTCGCCCTCGCCCCTCTGCTCTTCACCCACCGCCCGCGCTTCACTCTGCCCAGCATTGGTTCTCCTGATAAACGTCTTGGCCCTTTCGATAAGAAAGAATGGCGCACCCTGCTCCTCTGCGCCTTCCTCGGCATCCCCCTGCAGTTCCTCATCCAGTTCTCTGGACTCGCCCGCACCACCGTCTCTCACGCCTCGCTCATGGTCGGAACCATGCCCGTCCTGCTCGCCGTCGCCGCCACCCTCTTCGCGCATGAGCGAATGGACTTCATCGGCTGGCTCGCCCTCGCCGTCTCCACCCTCGGCGCCGCTCTCATCGCCCTCGCCTCTCACGATGCACACGCGCCTGCCACCTCCGCCGCACCCATCGCCGCCCAGCTCTCCGCCCCCTCCCTCACCGGAGACCTCCTCGTCGTCCTCTCTCTCGTCGTCGCCCTCGGCTGGGTGCTGCTCAACAAGCGCCTCCTGCGCACGCACTCCGCCATCACCGTCTCCGCCTGGGGAGTCGTCACCGGCACCGCCATGCTCCTCGTCGCAGTCCCGTTGCTCTACGGTCTGCCGCCCGGCCTTTTCTCGTCATTGACGCACGTCTCGATACGCGCCTGGCTTGCACTCGCCGCCAGCGGCGTGCTCTGCACCGCCGCCACCACTCTGCTCTGGAACTGGGGCCTCACCCAGGTCCCCGCATCCCAGGCCGGCGTCCTGCTCAACATGGAGCCGCTCATCGGCTCCATCCTCGGTATCTTCCTCCTGCATGATTCGCTCGGCCCGTCCGCCCGGCTCGGCGGCGCGCTCATCCTCCTCGCCGCCCTCGTCATCACCACCCGCTCCCGCACCCGCGTGCGCGAACAACTTCCCAGCACCTAGCGCCCAGCACCCAGCTTCACGCCGCCAGCGGCGGACGCTCGCCACGCTCACGCGGTGCAGCCAGGGTGCGCTGCGAAATCTCCACGTTCATCCACATCGCGTCCCGCCCGTCTCGCAGATTATGCAGCGTCATCACCACATGCACCACGGAGAGGCCAAGCTCGGTCAGCCGTTCGCAGAGACTGTCTTCCAGACCAAACGTCTCCGTCGTCTGCAATGTCTCCGAGGCGTCCAAAGGAAGGATGTGAAGGGGAAACTGCGTGTGACCGCCCGCAGTAGAGTTCCAGATATGAACGATGCAGCGCATGGGAAGAGACCTCAGGCCCGGAGATCGTGTACGCGTGCTGCGTGTGTTCGATGCAGCACTTTGCGCAGGGGTCGCCTGATGAAAAACCCAATGATTCCGCTTGTCAAGTCTAAAACCGCCTAACTCTCTCATTCTTAGAGTGATCCACTTGGCAATCCACTTTCTCCACTCGCGTAAAATAGAAGTAGGGGAAATCTCCAGGACAACATGCTCGCATCCCGCAGAAGCCGTCATTCGTCGGCGATCAGCTTGGGTCTGGGGAGTGCCTGAAAGGCTTAAATAACCAGCCGGGGACGGGCCTAAGTCATTACTACAGAAAGGTCTTAGTAATTATCTAACGCGGAATCAAGATCTTAGGAGACCATACTCACCTAAGTCCTTATTCCGGAAGATCATAGGATCAAGCATAGGGAGGGGGTGCCCCCCTTCAGAAAGGAGGAGTAGAGCAGTGGAGCGGAACACTCACACCATCGCACCCCGTCTCATTGCAATCGACATGGATGGCACCCTGCTCGGCGACACTGGCCAGGTCAGCCCGCGCAATCTCGCCGCCCTCCGCGCCGCGCAATCTGCCGGCGTCGAGGTCGTCGTCGCCACCGGACGCCGCCACTCCTTCGCCATGCGCGTCCTGCGCCCGCTCGCCCTGCACCACGCCAGCGCGCTGGTCAGTTCCAACGGAACCGTCACCCGCACCCTTGGCCACGCAGATCCTGCCGCGGGCATCGCCTCTGAACTCATCGCCCGCAACCACCTGCCCGCCGCAACCGCCCGCTGGCTCTGCTCCCACCTCGGCGAGTACCGCAACGCGCTCGTCCTCACCTTCGACCGCGTCGGTCCCGATGGAGACGACACCCGCGGCGCCCTCGTTGTGGAACACCTCGACCAGCTCACCGCCTCCATCAGCCGCTGGATGGAAGTCAACTCGCCTTACATCGCCCGCGTCGTCCCCATCGAGCTCGCCCTCGAATCCGCTCCCGACGACGCCAGCTCATCGCAGAGCAACGCGCCCATCCAGGCCATGCTCTGCGGCACCATCGAGCGCATGCGCGCCGCCGAGGCCCGCCTCCTCGAGCATCCCGGCGTCATCGCCTCCGGCCATCCCTCCGGACGCTCCGGCAACTCGCCCGCGCCACAAAACCCGGGTGCCCCATTCATGACGGCTTCATCGTCATGGGTGGGGGAGAACGAAGCAGAACCCATCCTCGCCCTCCACCGCACCGACTATCCCGCCCGCGACCTCTCAATTCTGGATATTCTCCCCGCCGGCTGCTCCAAGGGCGCGGCCATCCTCTCGCTCGCCGCCTCCCGCGGCATTCAGGCCAACGAGATCCTCGCCATCGGCGACAACTGGAACGACGTCTCCATGCTGGACGCGGCCGGCTCCGCCGTCCTCATGGACAACGCCCCCGACGACCTCAAGGAACTGGCCCACGAACGCGGCTGGCGCATCGGCCCCTCCAACCTCGACGACGGCGTCGCCGCCGCCATCGAATCCGCCCTGGGTGTCAGTGTCGCCTGATAGGTGGCCCATTCGCGCGCGCCCTTTACGCGTGAGTGGGGAAGAAGCAGCTCAGCTGTTCCGTGCCCCTGGCAACTTTTCCAGCGCCAGCGGCAACTTCGTATAAATCCCGCCGAATCCCCCATTCGACAGGATCGCCACCACATCACCCGCGCGCAGCTCCGGCGCCATCGCCGCAACAATCGCGTCCGCGTCCGCATACAGCGCCGACTCCAAACCTCGCGCGCGCAGCGCCGCCGCCACGTTCTCTGGATGCAGTCGCTCGCCCGCCGGAATCGCCTCCGACTGGAACACCGCCGCCAACACGCTGCGGTCCGCCAGCGCCAGGCTCTCCACCAGAGCCTCCTCAAACACGTTCCTGCGCAGCGTATTCGACCGCGGCTCGAGCACCGCCCACAATCGCCGCCCCGCATAAGCCGTCCGCAGCGCGCGCAGCGTCTCGCGGATCGCCGTCGGATGGTGCGCAAAGTCGTCGATGATCGTCACTCCGTTCACCTCGGCGCACACCTCAAGCCGTCTCTTCACCGACCGGAAGCTCGCCAGCGCCTCCGCAATCGCCTCCGCCGGCACGCCTTGCCCCGCCGCCAGCGCCGCCGCTGCCGTCGCATTCAACGCGTTGTGCTCGCCGGCCATCGGCAGCCGCAGCTCCGCAAATTCGGCTCCGCCACGCAGCAGCGTCCATTGCGACCCGCCATTCTCATGTCGCAGCTCCGCAATCCGCCAATGCGAGTCTGTCGCGAAGCCATATCGTTCCACCGCGCACAACGCCCGCGCCACGCACTCGCTCACGTTCTCGCTACCGTCGAACGCCACCACGCGCCCGCGCCGCGGCACCAGGTTCACCAGCCGCTTGAACGCCGTCTTCACCGCCGTCAGGTCCGGGTAAATGTCCGCGTGGTCGAACTCCACATGTGTCAGGATCGCCGCGTCGGGAAAGTAGTGCAAAAACTTCGGGCCCTTGTCGAAGAACGCCGTGTCGTACTCGTCGCCCTCCAGCAGGAACGGCTGCCACACACCTGTCATCGGCCGCACCATAAAGCTGGTGCCGAAGTTCTCCGCCACGCCTCCGATCAGGAACGACGGCGCAAACTCCGCCTGCGTCTTCGAGGCCACTTCATAGATCCACGCCAACATCGAAGTCGTCGTCGTCTTGCCATGCGTCCCCGCGACTACCAGCCGCTCACGCCCGGTCAGGAACTCATCGTGCAGCACCGCAGCCATCGATGTAAACGGAATCCGCGCATCCAGCACGTATTCCAGCTCCACATTGCCGCGCGAGATGGCGTTGCCCACGATCACCAGGTCGGGCCGCGGCTCCAGGTTCGCCTCCGCATACGGCTGCATCAGTGGAATTCCCAGCTGCGCCAGCACATCGCTCATCGGCGGATACGCTGCCGCATCCGAGCCCGTCACGCTGTGCCCGCGCGCCTGCAGCATCCCCGCCAGCGACGCCATCGCCGTCCCACACGCGCCGATCAGATGAATATGCTTCGCCATCGTCAGATCGTCGCCGCCTCCAGAAACTCAAGTCGCGGATTCGCAGCCACACTCAGCTCCAGCCGCACCCGCACGCCCAGTGGCAGCGTGACATTGGGCGCGTCCACGTGGCCGGAGTGCAGCCCGATCGCAATCGGCCCGGCAAAATCGCGCAGAGCATGCTGGATCGCACTCTCCAGCAGCGGCATCCCCTCCGCCACCACGCACTGCGCCATGTCCCCGAAGACAATTCCAGTTACATTCTCCAGCATCCCCGCATAGCGCAGATGCAGCAGCATCCTGTCCCACTGATACGGCTTGGTGCCGATGTCCTCCAGAAATAGCACGCGCGGCGTATCCGCGCTCGCCGCCGTCATTGCATACGGCGTTCCCAGCGACTCCGCAAGAATAGAAAGGCATCCGCCGGCCAGCCTGCCCTCCGCAACTCCCGGCCGCAGTACGCGCAGCCCATCACTCGCGCCCAGCGACCACGCAGTATCGCCGCCCATCGCATGGCTCCAGCTCGCCGCATCCACACCCTCCGCCCGCGCAAAATCCGCCGCCACCATCGGTGCATAGAACGTCGCCAGCCCCGCCTCGCGCTGCATCCATATGTGCAGCGAAGTGTGATCGCTGTACGCCGCGAAGACCTTCGGGTTCGCCCGCACCAATCCCGCATCCAGCAGCGGCAGCAGCTCCGCTGAACCCCACCCGCCACGCGTGCACAGGATGCCGTCGATCCTCGCATCGGCAAACGCAGTCATCAAGTCAGCCGCGCGCTCCTCCGCCGTCCCCGCATAGTAGAGCGGCCCGCGCTCCAGCGCATGCGGCATCACGACCGTCCTATATCCCAGAGCATGCAGCCGCTCCACGCCCGCCTGCACCCGCTCTGTCTTCGCAGCGCTCGCCGGCGAAACTACAGCCAGCGCCGCCCCAGCCTTCAGCGCCCGCGGCTTAGTCAACGCTCTCAAACCGCCTCCGTCTCACGTGCGGTCTCTTGCGCGCCAGTGTCATACGCCTCGCCCTTGCATACGATCTCCGCCAGCCCCGTCAGCAGCATCTCGGCGTCGTTTGTCGGCCACGTTGTTCTCTGCGCGCCACCCTCGGCGATCACCGTCAACTCGCGCCCAGTCTCGACACCAGCACCGCGCAACGCCATCGCCGCCGCTGCGCTCGCGCACGTCCCTGTGCCCGACGAGGTCGTCGGCCCGCAGCCCCGCTCGTAGATGCGGAACGCAATCTCGCCCGCGCGCACCAGCCGCACGAACTCCACATTTGTTCCATGCGCAAACAGTGGGCTGGTGCTGATCCTCGCGCCCAGCTCCTGCCAGCGCAGCCCATGCGCGCTAAAGTCTTCGCTCTCCACAAAGATAACGAAGTGCGGATTGCCCACGTTCACCATCGCGCCCGCCACGTCGCCCACTCCCTCCACCACAATCGTGCGTGGCATCACACGCGGCACGCCCATGCCGCTCTCGATCTCATACCGCACGCCCTCCCAACTCACTACGCGGCACGCGCGCACGCCGCCATGCGTGCCCAGCGCCACCCGCTGCAGGCCTTCGCTGTGCGCCAGCCACGCCGCCACGCAGCGCGTCCCATTGCCGGAGAGCTCCGCCTCGCTGCCGTCCGTGTTGAACAGCCGCAGGAACATCTCCCCACCCGCGCGCCTCTCCAGAAACTCAACCCCGTCCGCGCCAATCCCCGTGTTGCGCACGCACAGCCTGCGCGCCAGCTCCGCATGGCGCCGCCCCGCGGCGGACTCTTCAAGAATCAGGAAGTCGTTGCCGCAGGCCTGCGCCTTCACAAACCCGATCAATCTTCCTCCTCATCGCGATACGCCACCACATGGTCCGTGCCGTCGGCCGCCTTCAGCTCCGCCAGCAGTTGCCTGTGCCGCGCGCTGCTCGCCGAGATGGAGAACGTCAGCCGCTCGCATGTCCCCACCGTGTCGCGCTCCACAATGTTCAGCCGGATCTTTGCCTTGTCCAGCACCCCCAGGATCGCGCTGAACATGATCTTGTTGTCGCACCCGCGCACCTCGTACAGCATGGGAAAGCGCTTCCATCCCCACCCCGCCTCCAGCCATCCGATAAACCGCAGCGATACAAACACGATCCCCGTCGCGATCGCAGCCTCCAGATACAGCCCAGCTCCGCACGTCATGCCGATCGCCGCCACCACCCACACCGTGGCCGCGCTGGTCAGCCCCAGCACGCGGTTCGCTGTATGCAGGATCAGCCCTGCGCCCAGGAACCCAATCCCCTGCACTATGTTCGACGCCACCTGCCCGCGGTTCGGGCTGTTCTCACCCGCCAGCACTACGGACATGATGGTGAACAACGCCGCGCCCATGCAGATCAGCATGTTGGTGCGCAAGCCCGAGGCCTTGTGCCGCGACTCGCGCTCCATCCCTACGATGCCGCCCATCGCGCACGCCATCAGCATGCGCGTGGTGGTGCCCTGCGAGAAGGCCATCTGTTCAATCGTGCTGTAGTGGGCAGGTAGATTCGCTAGCATCGTGGTCATGGGGGCTTCGCAGCGATAGTAGCACCTCGGCCGCGAAGAAAATTCACTTCGTCGCCGGCACACCCTGTCCTGTCGAATTCGTGTCTAGCGCGTTCGGGCTCGTCGGGCTCACGCTATTGCTCTTCGGCAGCGTGCCGTAGGTTGTCGACTGGTAGGTTCGCGCGCACGGCTGGCCCGTGGTGCACAGGATACTGAGTTCCTGCAGGCCATCTGGGTGTTCGGCAACCGCCTTCGAGACCGCATCTCCGGCTATCGCGACGATGTAAGCAGCGTGGCCCGCCGGGTCTTTCAGCGCCGCGCTCCAGCTGTCGCTATCCATCTCGTTGATGGTCTGCTTCAGCGGAACGCCCGCGTCTTCGAGCGCCCCAATATGGTCGGACTCCTGCATCAGGATCGGCGCGCCGGGAGGAAGGTCCTCCAGCACGAGCGCCAGATTGCGCTCAAAGGGCACGCGCGTGGTGGCATTCACCAGCGCCTCCTTCAGCACCAGCGGCGGCGAGTAGTCGGCCAGCAGGTGGCTTGGATGGCGCTCGATCAGGCTGGCCACGCGCTCGACCGCATCCGCACCGTAGATCATCACCAGCGGATTCACCACCACCAGCGTCCCCATCGCGAAGAGAAATATCTGCGCGTAATTCCGCGCAGCACCGCCGGCAGAGAGACCCGCTTCCGCGCGCGCCTTCAACCTCTGCTCCACCGCCGCGCACGCCACGCAAGCAAACAGCGCGAGCGCCGGCAGCAGCTCCATCCCGTAGCGCGCGTTGTAGTAGGAGTGCGGCCACAGCTGTGGGATAAAGATCGGCACCGAGCCATAGGCAATCGAGTACACATAGAACGCCAGCGGCACCCACAGCAGCAGCGACGCCTTTTCCATCCCTCTTCGCACCGCAATCCACGACCCTGCCAGCGCGGTTAACATCAGCGCAAAGCCCGTCTCCCACGCCGCCGCATCCACCTGCGCGCTACGCATGTAGAACAGCAGCGCCCAGCCTGGGTTGTGCCATCCGCGATAGTGCCGCGAGCCCGGAGGCGATGTCTTCTTCTCAATCGCCGGCGCCGAATATGGCCCGCGCAGGAAGTCCAGCCAATCATGGAAGAAATGCTGGTTGTACCAAAGCCACAACACCGGCCCTGCAACTGCCAGCACGGTAAATATCGTGAACGGCGCTCGCACCTTCCGCAACATCCCTTCGGCGTGCACCACATGCCACGCGACGATCAACCATGCCGCCGCGCCCAGCACCCAGCCGTCGTAGCGCGTAAACACCGCAGCGAAGATCACCAGCCCAAGCAGGATCATCTTCCGCCCGCTCTCCCTCTCGTCGCCCGCACGCATCGCCGCCACGCATTCCATGGTCAGCAGCGTCATCCAGATCAGCAGCGCGAGGAACAGCGGCTCGGTCATCGCCGTCGTCGCCAGATACAGCAGGTTGGGATTCACCGCGTAGACCGCCGTCGCCATCAGCGCCCAACGCGGCACAAGCATCCTGCGGCACAGCCGATGGAAGCCCACCACGCCGAGGATGTAACACAGCAGCGACGGCCACGTCCCTGCCAGTCCGCTCTGCCACCACTCCATCCTCTGCACAAAGGGCAGCATCAGCAGGTGCGGCAGCGGCAGCCACACCCCGCCCAGCTGCACCAGCCCCGGATTGCGCGAATCCAGAATGCGCCGCGCAATCCCCAGGTGCGCCACCGCGTCGCCGTACAGCAGTACATAGCCGCGCGTGAAGCAGACAATCAGCGCAATAAACGCCAGCAGCACCGCGCCCATCAGCACCATCGTGCGCTCTTCGCGTGTGCATGGCCGGATCGCGTCCGGATCGAGCGCAGCCGCGCTCGTGTCTGCCCATCTGCGTCCGCGCGCCAGCGCACCGCGTGGAGCGGTCACCGTGCGCTCCGGCCCTGTCTCTTTGCCTTTAGACCGCCGCGAAGTCAAGATGCGAGATCTCCCGGAAGAGTTCAAACCGCGCGTCAATCTCGGCGCGCGTCACCGCCTGCAGCCGCTCCGTGCCAAAGCGCTCCACCGCGAACGAGCCCATCACGCCGCCGTAGAACATCGCCCTGCGAAACACCTCCGGCGTCAGCTCCGGCTGCGATGCCAGATACCCGTAGAATCCGCCCGCAAACGAATCGCCCGCGCCCGTCGGATCGACAACCTCCGCCAGCGGCAGCGCCGGCGCGCGGAACGGCCGTGCCTTCTTTGCGCTCACAAACGCCTGCTCGCCGAAGAACACCGTCGCACCATATTCGCCATGCTTCACTACCAGCGACTTCGGCCCCATCGCCAGCACCTTCTCCGCCGCCTTCACCGCATTGGTCTCGCCGGAGAGCATGCGTGCCTCGCCGTCGTTGATCAGCAGCACGTCCAGCTCGCGCAGCACCTTGGCCAGATTGGCCGCGTGGTCCTTGATCCAGTAGTTCATCGTATCGCCGCACACCATGCGCACCTTCGGCATATGGCTGCGCACGCGCGCCTGCAGCACGGGATCGATGTTCGCCAGAAAAAGATATTCGCTATCTTTGTATGCCTCAGGAATCTTTGGTTCGAAGCGCTCGAAGACGTTCAGGTCGGTGCCCAGCGTCTCGGCCTCGGCCAGCGTGCCCGCGTACGCGCCCGTCCAGTGGAAGGTGAGGCCGGATGCGCGTTCAATTCCCTTCGTATCGATGCCGCGTTTCGCAAATACTGCCTCATGCTCCGGCAGAAAATCCTCGCCTACCACGGCAATCACGCGCACGTCGGTAAAGTAGCTCGCCGCCAGCGCAAAATGCGTGGCCGCGCCGCCCAGGATCTTCGCCCGCTTCCCATGCGGCGTCTCAATGCTGTCGAACGCCACAGACCCAACCACCAGAATCGCCATGCTCCCGCTTTCTCCATCGGAATTTGTAACGTATTCGCGCACAAATCCGCCGTTCCTGCACGCGCAAAACAAAATCGGTTACAAATACTTCCCCAGGATCGGCGACAGCTTTTCCTTCGTCGCCTCCGGGATCGCCTTGCGATCAGTCAGGATGGCGTACTTCAGCGCACTCGCGCACACGCAGCCCCGTTCCCTCGGCATCGCAGCCACCGCCGCCTTCACCACCTTGGCCGCGTTGTCCGCGTTCTGGTGTAGCACCGCCACCACCTGCTCCACGGTCACATCGTCGTGACCCTCGCGCCAGCAGTCGTAGTCGGTCACCATGGCCATCGTCGCGTAGCAGATCTCCGCCTCGCGCGCCAGCTTCGCCTCCTGCAGGTTGGTCATGCCGATCACGTCCGCGCCCCAGCTCCTGTACAGGTTCGACTCCGCGCGCGTAGAAAACTGCGGCCCCTCCATGCACACATAGGTCCCGCCGCGCTTGCCCACCACGCCCACCTCATCGCAGGCCCTCTCGAACGCAGCCGCCACCGTCGCGCACACCGGATCGCCAAACGCGACATGCGCCACAATCCCATCGCCGAAGAACGTCCCCACGCGCGCAAAGGTCCGGTCGATAAACTGGTCCGGGATC
>Ga0182024_10008161_pt1 | contig 22241 bp, 32 predicted proteins | sample P32metaG_FD_120480 | JGI IMG/M metagenome (GOLD analysis project Ga0182024, IMG submission 120480) | Permafrost microbial communities from Stordalen Mire, Sweden - P3-2 metaG (Illumina Assembly) | ecosystem: Environmental > Terrestrial > Soil > Wetlands > Permafrost | place: Sweden: Stordalen...
CCGCAGGGTCTTGGCATGCTGGTCGCGATGCCGGTGGCCGGGCGCCTGACCGATCGCTTCGGCGGCGGCCGCGTGGCCCTGGGCGGCGTCTCGGTTCTGTGCCTGAGCACGATTCCGTTGGCGTTCATCGGCCCGAGCGCCTCGATCGCCGGCATATCGACGGTGCTACTCGTGCGGGGCGTGGGCATCGGCTTCTCGTTCATGCCCGCGATGACCACCGCGTTTGCCTCGCTGCGGCCCGATCAGCTCTCCGACGCGACGCCGCAGTTGAATGTCCTGCAGCGGATCGGCGGGGCCATCGGGACGGCGGTGCTGGCGGTGGTACTGCAGCGTGCGAGCGGCCACGCACCTTCGGTCACGCACCTGGCGCACGCGTTCAACACCGCCTACTGGTGGTCGTTCGCAACCGCCGCGCTCGGGCTGATCCCCTGCGTCGTGCTGTTGCGCGCCGAGAACCCGCGCGCCCGGCTCAGCCGCGACGCGGCCAACGCCGAGGCGGCAATCGAGCCGCTCGGCGCCTGAGCCGCCCGCCCCGCACACCACAGGCCAAGCACGATGAGCACACTCGACACCCAAGGGCCTCCCACATCCCCCGAACACTGGACGGATGAGCTGACCGAGTTGGGTATGGCGTTCCGCCGGGTGTTCCGCACCCTCAGCCGCTTGCGCGGGCGCGACACCCACCTCGGCGGATCCGAGCTCAGCCACGCTCAGTTCGAGCTGCTGATCGAGCTCGACGAGCGCGGCGAGCTGCCGGCCGGGGAGCTGGCGATCGCGGCGCGCATGGCGCCGGGAACGGTCACCCAGATGCTCGACCATCTCGCCGACTCCGGCCACGTCGAAAGGGCCCGCTCGGAGACCGACCGGCGGGTTGTGGTCTCTCGACTCACGCCGCAGGGGCGGCGCAAGATCGAGGCCAAGCGCAAGGCCTGGCAGAGTCGCTGGGAACAGGCGCTGGATGGCGTAGAGAGCAGCGAATTGCGTGCCGCTACCCGGGTGCTCGAGCGTCTCGGTGCGGTGTTCGAGGATACGCCCCCGGTGGAGGGCTGCGACGCTCTCGAAAAGGGTGAGCGCCCGACTCCCGAGAACCCCGAGTGAGCCAGTCAAACGCCCCGATTGCTCTGCTATAGTCATCCCTCGCTTCGCGGGCGGAGTAGCCGTGCGAGCATGTCCACGGAGCGAACCGACCAAGATGGAGACCTCGAGCAGATAACGACGCGAACCGGTCCAGATCAGACCAGCAGCGCGCGCGTGGGCCCGAGGGGCCCATTTTTTTGCTTGAAAACAGCCAGTCGCAGTTCCAGCCGGCGCTCAAAGCTGGCCCGAGACACCACACGACACCCGAGACACCACACGAGCATTCCCACCTGAGCCATGCCACGTAAGTTCACCCTCCAAAACACCCGAAACATCGGGATCATGGCGCACATCGACGCCGGTAAGACGACGACGACCGAGCGGATCCTCTACTACACCGGGCGCACGTACAAGATCGGCGAGGTGCACGAGGGCGCGGCGGTGATGGACTGGATGGAGCAGGAGCAGGAGCGCGGCATCACGATCACCTCCGCCGCGACGACCGCGCAGTGGAAGGACCATCGCATCAACATCATCGACACGCCCGGCCACGTCGACTTCACCGTCGAGGTCGAGCGCTCTCTTCGAGTCCTCGACGGCGCGATCGCGCTGTTTGACTCCGTAGCCGGCGTCGAGCCGCAGTCGGAGACCGTGTGGCGTCAGGCTGACAAGTACCACGTGCCGCGGATTGCCTACATCAACAAGATGGACCGCATCGGCGCCGACTTCGAGAAAGGCGTGGAGACGATGATCGACCGCCTCGGCGCGCATCCGGTGCCGATCCAGCTGCCGATCGGCTCCGAGGGCGACTTCCTCGGCGTCGTCGACCTCGTTGCGATGAAGGCGATCGTCTACAAGGACGAGATGGGCAAGGAAGTCGATGAAATCGAGATCCCCGAGAACCTCGTCGAAGCGGCTGGGAGCGCGCGCGAACATCTGCTCGAGGAGGTCTCCCACTACGATGACGCGTTGCTCGAGCTGCTGCTCGAGGAGGCCGAGGTGCCCGAGGAGATTCTCAAGAACGCGATCCGCAAGGCGACGCTCACGACCAAGCTGACGCCGGTGCTGTGCGGCTCATCGTTCAAGAACAAGGGCGTGCAGCCCCTACTCGACGCCGTGATCGACTACCTGCCCTCACCGCTCGATGTGCCGCCGGTGATCGGCACCGAACTGATCAGGGGTGAGGAGGAGGAGCGTCAGGTGGAGCGCCACGCCGACGACAGCGAGCCGTTCGCGGCGCTCGCCTTCAAGATCGCGGCGGACCCATACGTTGGCAAGCTCACCTACTTCCGCGTCTACTCTGGTCACCTCGAGGCTGGCGCCAAGATCCTTAACGTCGGCTCAGGGCGCACCGAGCGGATCGGGCGGATCCTGATGATGCACGCCAACGAGCGCGAGGAGGTCACCGAGGTCTACGCCGGCGACATCGCCGCGGCGGTGGGCATCAAGCAGGTCGTCACGGGCGACACGCTCGCGACCCCCGAGCACCCAATCCACCTCGAGAACATCGTCTTCCCCGAGCCCGTGATCAAGGTCGCGGTCGAGCCGAAGACGAAGGTCGACCAGGAGAAGATGTCGGTCGCGCTCGGCCGCTTGGCGGAGGAGGACCCCACCTTTCAGGTGCGCACCAACGAGGAGACCGGCCAGACCGAGATCTCAGGTATGGGCGAGCTGCACCTCGAGGTGCTGGTCGATCGCATGAAGCGCGAGTTCGGTGTCGAAGCCAACGTCGGGCGCCCGCAGGTCTCCTACCGCGAGACGGTGCGCGGGACAGTCGAGAAGATCGAAGGGAAGTTCGTCCGTCAGACCGGCGGCTCGGGCCAGTTCGGCGTGGTCTTCATCAACCTCGAGCCGGCGCCGGGTGAGGGCTTTGAGTTCATCAACAAGATCAAGGGTGGAAACATCCCTTCCGAATACATCCCAGCCGTCAAGAAGGGCATCGAAGAGGCGCTCGAGAACGGCGTCAAGGCCGGCTACCCGATGGTCGACATGCGCGTGACGCTCGTCGACGGCAAGTACCACGATGTCGATTCCTCGGAGATCGCCTTCAAAGTAGCGGGCTCGATCGCCTTCAAGGAAGCCGCGCGCCGCGCCAAGCCGGTGCTGCTGGAGCCGATCTTTGCCGTCGAGGTCGTCACGCCTGAGGATTTCCTGGGCGAGGTGATCGGTGACTTGAACCGCCGCCGGGGGCGCGTTGAAGGACAGGAGCGCCAGGGCAATGCGCTAGCGGTCACCGCACGGGTGCCGCTGTCGGAGATGTTCGGCTACGCCACCGACCTGCGGTCGAATACGCAGGGGCGCGCCAACTACACGATGCAGTTCGAGAGCTACGAAGAGGTGCCTCCGAATATCGCCGAGAAGGTTGTCGAACAGCGCACGGGTGAACCGGTCCCGGCCTAGGTGGCGGTGGCCGGGCCGGGATCAGGAGCACCCTCACCGCGAAGCACTACAGCACCAGGAAACACGAAGCACCGCATTTAGATAGATTTCCCCGGTTCGCCCTCGAAGGCGAGCCTAAACAAGCTGATTGAGGAGCGAGTAAAAGTGGCGAAGGAGAAGTTCGAGCGCGACAAGCCGCACGTCAACGTCGGGACCATTGGGCACATCGACCATGGCAAGACGACGCTGACCGCTGCCATCACGACGGTGCTGGCGGAGAAGATGGGCGGCGAAGCCCGCAGCTTCGAGGAGATCGACAACGCGCCGGAGGAGAAGGAGCGCGGGATCACGATCGCCACCTCGCACGTCGAGTACCAGACGGAGAACCGTCACTACGCGCACGTCGACTGCCCGGGGCACGCCGACTACGTGAAGAACATGATCACGGGCGCCGCGCAGATGGACGGGGCGATCCTGGTCGTCTCGGCCGCCGATGGTCCGATGCCCCAGACGCGCGAGCACATCCTGCTCGCCCGTCAGGTGGGCGTCCCTTACATCGTCGTGTTCCTCAACAAGGCAGATATGGTCGACGACGAGGAGCTGATGGAGCTGGTCGAGGTCGAGGTTCGCGAGCTGCTGAGCGAGTACGACTTCCCGGGCGATGACATCCCGTTCATCACCGGCTCGGCGCTGAAGGCGCTGGAAGGCGACGAGGCCTACAAGGAGAAGATCGTCGAGCTGGCGGCGGCGCTTGACTCCTACATCCCCGAGCCCGTGCGCGAGCTCGACAAGCCGTTCTTGATGCCGGTCGAGGACGTCTTCTCGATCACCGGCCGCGGCACCGTCGCGACCGGCCGCGTCGAGCAGGGGATCGTCAACACCGGCGACACCGTCGAAATCGTGGGAGTCCACGACTCGACCTCAACCGTCGTCACTGGTGTGGAGATGTTCCGCAAGATCCTCGACCAGGGCCAGGCGGGCGACAACGTCGGCTGCCTGCTGCGTGGGACCAAGCGCGAGGAGATCGAGCGTGGTCAGGTGCTGTGCAAGCCGGGATCGATCACGCCGCACACCAAGTTCAAGTCCGAGGTCTACGTCCTGAAGAAGGAGGAGGGCGGTCGCCACACGCCGTTCTTCACGGGCTACAGGCCGCAGTTCTATTTCCGTACCACCGACGTGACCGGTCAGGCGAAGCTGCCCGATGGCGTTGAGATGGTCATGCCTGGAGACAACGTCCAGATGGAGATCGAGCTGATCCAGCCGATCGCGATGGATCAGGGCCTGCGCTTCGCCATCCGCGAGGGTGGTCGCACGGTCGGCTCGGGCGTGGTCAGCGAGATCATCGAGTAGTGCACGTGCGCCCCTGAGAGAGATCGCCGGGGCGCACGCCCATTGGTAGTCCGATACGACGAAGTGAGCCCCGCCTGAAAGGCGAGGGGACGGAACGCCCACACGGACCCGCCCTTTCTATGTCTTCAGGGTGGGCCCGGCGGGGAGTCCCGTCGTCTGAAAGTGCATCGACCCAAACAAACCAAGACGCAGGCAGAGATCCGAGAGAACGAAAAATGGCAGTCACCACCCAGAACAAGATCCGCATCCGGCTGAAGGCGTACGACACGTCCGCGATCGAGTCGGCGGCGAAGGAGATCGTGGAGACGGCTACCCGCACCGGCGCCACGGTGTCGGGTCCCGTGCCGCTGCCGACCGAGAAGAACGTCTACTGCGTGATTCGCTCGCCGTTCAAGGACAAGGACTCACGCGAGCACTTCGAGATCCGCACGCACAAGCGGCTGATCGACATTCACCAGCCGACGCCGAAGACGGTCGACTCGCTGCAGCGGTTGGATCACCTGCCGGCGGGTGTGGACATCGAGATCCGTCTCGCTAACTGAGCTGAGCTGAACCGATGGCCGCGATACTCGCAAAGAAGCTCGGCATGACGCAGGTCTTCCAGGAGGATGGCCGCGTCGCGCGCGTGACTGTGCTGGAGGCAGGCCCGTGTCCGGTGACCGCGATCCGCACGGTCGAGCGCGACGGGTATGAGGCGGTTCAACTCGCGTTTGGTCAGACTAAGGAGAAGCACCTGACGAAAGCCGAGCTCGGCCATTTGAAGAAGGCCGATGCGGGACCGATGCGCCATCTTGTCGAGTTCCGCGACGAGGCCGCCGAGCTTCAGATCGGCGAGACGGTTACCGTCGAGGCATTCGCGGTGGGCGCGCGCGTGAAGGTCGCGGGGACCTCGAAGGGGAAGGGCTTTCAGGGAACGATCAAGCGTCACAACTTCGCGAGCGGCCCGAAGTCACATGGTTCCCACAACGTGCGCGCGCCGGGCTCGATCGGCGCTTCGGCGACGCCCTCGCGCGTGTTCAAGGGCATCCGCGGCCCGGGGCAGATGGGCAACAAGCGGGCCTCGCAGAAGGGCCTGGAGATCGTCGCCGTCGATGTGGCGGAGAATCTGCTGATGGTGCGCGGTTCGGTGCCCGGCGCCCGCGGCGCGCTGGTGGAGGTGCGGACAGATGCCTGACGCGCCGATCCTCGGAGCCGCCGCGGCCAAGAAGGTCAAGCTTGACGAGGCGATCTTCACCGCCCGCTTCAACGAAGCGCTCGTGCATCAGAGCGTGCGTGCCGAGCAGGCCGCGCGCCGGCGCGGCACCGCTGCCACGAAGACGCGCGGGATGGTCTCCGGCGGCGGCGCGAAGCCCTGGCGCCAGAAGGGCACCGGACGCGCGCGCGCCGGCTCCAACCGCTCGCCGATCTGGACGGGCGGTGGCACGGTGTTCGGGCCGCAGCCGCGCTCCTACACGTTCAAGGTCAACCGCAAGGAGCAGCGCGCGGCGCTGCGCAGCGCGCTGTCGCTGCACGCCGAGCGCGGCTCGCTGGCGGTGCTCGACTCCTCCGCGTTCAGCGCCCCGAAGACCAAGCAGGCGTTCGACCTGCTCGACGATTGGAACCAGTCGGGCTCGACGCTCGTCGTGCTCGCTGCCGAGGACTCGAGCGCGGCGCTGTCGTTCCGCAACCTCGCGGGAGTGGCAGTGCTCACGCACGAGAACGTCGGCGTCGCCGACTTACTGGGGGCCGCCTCGCTCCTGATCTCACAGCCGGCGCTCGACGCGCTCACCGCGCGTGCCGCCGGATCGTCCACCGCCACCGACTCAGCCACGGCCACCGAATCGTCCACCGCCACCAAGCAGGAGAAGGCCTGATGGAGCATTCCCAGGTGATCCTGCGGCCGGTCGTGTCCGAGAAGAGCTACGTCCTGTCGGCCGCGAACAGGTACACGTTCCGCGTTCACCCCGACGCGCACAAGACGCAGATCCGCCAGGCGGTCGAGGCTTTGTTCGACGTGCATGTCGTCGAGGTCAGGACGCTGAGCGTCAAGTCCAAGCCCAAGCGTCGCGCGGGCATGGCCGGTCGTACGCGCTCCTGGAAGAAGGCGATCGTGCAGATCGGCGCCGGCGAAAGCATTCCGATCTTCCAGGGCCTGCAGGCCCTGGACTAGAGGCAGAGAGAGAGCTCGATCGACTACCATGCCCATCCGTAAGCCAAAGCCCACGAGCCCAGGTATGCGCTTCGTGTCCTACCCCGACTTCGCCGAGATCACGAAGTCCGAGCCCGAGAAGACACTTATTGAAGGGCTGAAGAAGTCAGGCGGGCGCAACGCGCACGGGCGCAAGACCTCGCGCCATCGTGGCGGCGGCGCCAAACGTGCCTACCGGCGCGTGGACTTCAAGCGCCGCAAGGATGGTGTTCCGGCGCGAGTCGCGGCGATCGAGTACGACCCCAACCGCTCCGCATACATCGCGCTGCTGCACTACGCCGATGGCGAGAAGCGCTACATCCTCGCGCCGCAGCGACTGACGGTCGGAGCGACGGTGGCCTCCGGCGATGGCGCTGACATCGCCACCGGCAACTGCATGGAGCTGGCGCGGATGCCGGTCGGCACGGTCGTGCACAACGTCGAGCTGCAGCCCGGTCGCGGCGGCCAGCTGGCGCGCTCGGCGGGAGCGTCGGTGCAGCTGATGGCAAAGGACGGCGAGATGGCGACACTCAGACTGCCCTCCGGCGAGATGCGCCTCGTGCGCGCCGAGTGCAGGGCGACGGTTGGCACGATCGGCAACGCCGAGCACCAGAACGTGAAGGTCGGCAAGGCCGGTCGCAAGCGCCACATGGGCGTGCGTCCGCAGACGCGCGGCGTGGCGATGAACCCGGTCGATCACCCGCACGGCGGCGGCGAGGGCTCGACCACGGCCGGGCGCCACCCCGTCACGCCGTGGGGCGTGCCCACGCTCGGATATCGCACGCGCAAGAAAAACAAGACTTCCAACAAGTACATAGTGCGCGGCCGTAGGCGCGGGAAGGGTAGGAGCAGATGAGTCGCTCGAGCAAGAAGGGCCCGTGGGTCGAAGAGCGTCTGATGAAGCGGATCGAGGCGCTGAACGCCGAGAACAACAAAAAAATGCTCCGGACCTGGTCGCGGGCGTCGACGATTTTCCCAGAGATGGTCGGGCACACGATCGCGGTGCACGATGGCAAAAAGCACGTGCCGGTGTTCGTGAGCGAGTCGATGGTTGGGCACAAGCTCGGCGAGTTCGCGCCGACGCGGACCTACCGCGGGCATGTTGGGTCAGGGAGGGTTAGATGAGCGCCGAGGAGGAGAAGGACGTGGCCGGCGAGGCCTCCGAGGAGCCCAAGGCGGCGAAAAAGCCGGCTGCAAAGAAAGCTCCCGCTGCAAAAAAAGCCGCCCCAGAGAAAAAGGTCGCTACGAAGAACGAGTCCCCCGCCGAGAAAGAAGCGGCCGTGGAGGACAAGCCTGAGCGGGATGGGCAGCAGGCGACGCTGAAAGCCCCCGCTAAAGCAAAACGTGCTGCCAAAAAAGCCGTGGAGAACAAAGCTGCGGCCCCCGGCGATGGTGAGGAGGCGAAGGAGGCGGCAAAAGCCCAGGACGCCGCGAAGCCCGCCAAAAAAGTCGCCCGTCGCGCCGCCGCTGGGATCAAAGGGACGCCGACGCGTCGCAAGGTTGTTCGCGCCCAGGCGCGTTACGTGCGAACGTCCGCGCGCAAGGCGCGGATGGTGTGCGGGCACCTGCGGGGCAAGTCGATTCCGGAGGCACGCGCTATCCTCGCCTTCACCCCTCGTGAGGTGGCGCGCGACTGGAGCAAGCTGCTCGAGTCCGCGGTGGCAAACGCCGAGTCAAACCACGAGCTGCTCGAGGACGATTTGATCGTCCGCGAGGCATACGCCGACGAAGGACCGACGATCAAGCGCTTCCGCCCGCGCGCGATGGGACGGGCGACGCCGATCCGCAAGCGCACCAGCCACCTGACGATCACGCTGACACCGGACGCTTAGGGCCCGGGCACAGACAAAGACTGAGATAGAGAGAGAAGAGCAAGAGAGAAAATGGGTCAAAAGGTTCATCCAGAGGCTATGCGCGTGGGTTACATCCACGACTGGAAGTCGAACTGGTTCAACGAGAAGAACTTCGCGGAGTACCTCGATGAGGACATCAAGGTCCGCGAGCACATCGTGCGCAAGCTCGCCCATGCCGGTTTGGCGGACATCACGATCCGCAAGGACGCGCAGGAGCTCGAGGTCAACATCCACACGGCACGGCCGGGGATCGTGATCGGGAAGTCCGGCTCAGAAGTGGACGCTCTGCGCCGCGATCTGCACAAGATGACCAACAAGCAGATCAAGGTCAACATCCTTGAGATCAAGCGTCCCGAGCTCGACGCGAAGCTGGTGGCGCAATCGATCGCCGAGCAGCTGCAGAACCGCGTCGCCTTCCGCCGGGCGATGAAGCGTGCGCTGACCAGCGCGATGCGCTCGGGCGCGAAGGGCGTGAAGGTGCAGGTCTCCGGTCGCCTCGGCGGCGCCGAGATGGCCCGCACCGAAAGCTACTCCGACGGTCTCGTGCCTCTGCACACGATGCGCGCCGACATCGACTACGGCTTCTACGAGGCGCGCACGACGTTCGGCCGGATCGGAGTGAAGTGCTGGGTCAACAAGGGCGAAATCATGCCCGAGGGCTACACCGGCGCCGACCTGACCGACATGACCGCGCCGGCGCCTCCCGGCAACGACCGCGACGGTCGTGGTGGCCGCGACGGGCGCGACCGTAACCGTGGCGGTGGCGGAGGACGCGGCGGACGCGGGGGTGGCCAGGGCGGCGGCGGACGCGGGGCGGGTGGGCCCGGATCGTTTGGCGGACAAGGTACCCGCGGTGGCCCGGGGGGCGGCCGTGGTCCAGGCGGCGGTGGTGGTGGACGCGGTCCAGGTGGTCCAGGCGGCGGGGGTGGACGTGGTGGTCCGCGGCCAGGCGGATCCGGCGGAGGGCCTCGCTGATGCTGTCTCCAAAGCGTGTCAAGCACCGCAAGCAGCACCGCGGCCGTCGTCGTGGGATGTCCCGCGGCCAGGTGAAGGTCCAGTTCGGCGAGTACGGGCTGAAGTCGCTCGAGCAGGGCTGGCTCACCAACCGCCAGATCGAGGCGGCCAGAATCGCGATGACGCGCAAGATCAAGCGTGGCGGCAAGGTATGGATCAACGTGTTTCCGGATAAGCCGGTGACGAAGAAGCCCGCCGAGACGCGGATGGGCTCCGGCAAGGGCAACCCCGAAGGTTGGGTCGCCGTGGTCAAGCCCGGGCGCGTGATGTTCGAGCTGGCCGGAGTGCCCGAGCCGCTCGCCCGCGACGCGATCCGCCTCGCCGCGCACAAGCTGCCCTTGAAGTCCAAGTTCGTGATGCGTGAGGACTAGGGGCGATGGACGCTAAGGAGATGAGAGATCTGACCGAGCAAGAACTCGCCGCGCGAGTAGCGACGCTGCGCAAGGACCTGTTCGGCCTGCGTTTCGCAAACGCGACCGGCGAGCTTGAGAACACCGCCGGGATTGCTCACGCGAGGCGCGACCTGGCCCGAGCACTGACAGTGGGACGTGAGAGAGAACAAAATGGCTGACGACGCAGACAACGAGACACCCGAGAGCACTACTGGCGAGCAGGCCCCCGAGGCCGAGGCGCAGGCACCTGAGCCCACCGAGGTCGATACCCCTGAGTCTGAGACTCCGGCGGCCGAGGCTCCCGAGCCTACCGAGGCTGAGACACCCGAGGCCGAGGCTCCCGAGGATCCCGCGACCGAGGCTCCAGCAGCCCCGGCGGTGCAGGAGGCCCCGGCCGAGCCCGAGGAGCAGCTCTCATCGAAGGAGCGCCGCCGCAAGGCGCGCTCGACCCACTCCGGCGAGGCCCGCCCGACGCGCTCACCGGAGGATCGTCATACAGAGCGCCTGGCCGAGCGGCGCGCGAAGGCGACGCGCCGAAGCGCGCGACGGCTGCAGGAACGCGCGAAAAGGGCCGTCAAGCGCGAGAGCTCCACGGCCGCTCCCGCGCAGGAGCTTGCTCCGGTACACGCCGCGGTCGAGGGCAAGCGAACCGTGCGCCAGGGAATCGTCGTATCCGACAAGGCCGACAAGACGATCACCGTGAGGATCGATTTCGCCCGCCGGCATCGGCGCTACGAGAAGATCGTGCGCAGCTCGAGCACGCTGCATGCGCACGACGAGTCCAACGACGCCCACGAGGGCGACACGGTGCGCGTGATCGAGAGCCGGCCGCTGTCGAAGAACAAGCGCTGGAAGCTCGTTGACGTGCTGGAGCGGGCGCGATGATCCAGAACGAGACCAGATTGCGCGTGGCCGACAACACGGGCGCGCGCGAGATCCTCTGTATCCGCGTGAAGGGTGGCTCCCGGCGCCGGTATGCGTTTGTCGGAGACGTGATCACCGCCACCGTCAAGCAGGCAAACCCGCAGGGTGCCGTGAAGAAGGGCGAGGTCGTGACCGCCGTGGTGGTGCGCACGAAGAAGGCGATCGGCCGCGAGGATGGGACCTACATCTCCTTCGACGAGAACGCAGTGGTGATCATCGACGACAAAAACGAGCCGCGCGGCACGCGCGTGTTCGGACCGGTCGCGCGTGAGCTTCGCGAGCGCAACTTCATGAAGATCGTCTCGCTGGCGCCCGAGGTGCTGTGATGGCGCGTACTCGTACCGCCACGGCTCCCCTGAAGCGCCGCTCCCTGAAGATCCATTCCGGCGATCAGGTGAAGGTGATTGCCGGTAAGGACCGTGGTAAGACCGGCAAGGTGATGCGTGTCGAGCCGGCGAAGGAGCGTCTGTACGTCGAGGGCCTGAACATGGTCAAGCGTCACATGAAGCCCCAGCAGGTGCGCGACACCAACCGCGAACAGACGGTGGGCGGTGTGATCAGCCGCGAGGGCCCGATCCACATCTCGAACGTGATGCTGATCGATCCCAAAGGTGGCCAGCCGACGCGCGTGCGGATCGAGCGCGAGAACGGCAAGCCGCTACGCGTCGCCAAGCGCACGGGACAAAGAATCGACTGAGTGATAGGACGATGACCGAGACCGCCACCAAAGCCCGCCTGAAGACCCGCTATCTGGAGGAGATCCGTCCGGCGCTGATCGAGCGCTTCGGCTACTCCTCGGTGATGCAGGCGCCGAAGCTCGAGAAGATCACGTTGAACATGGGCGTGGGTCTGGCCAAGCAGGACTCGAAAATGCTGAAGGCGGCACAGGACCAGCTCGCGATGATCGCCGGCCAGGCGCCGAGCGTGCGCCGCGCGAGGAAGTCGATCGCCGCGTTCAAACTGCGCGAGGGCATGCCGGTTGGCGTGGCTGTCACGCTGCGGGCCGAGCGCGGCTACGAGTTCCTCGACCGGCTGGTCTCGATCGCGATCCCCCGGATCAGGGACTTCCGCGGTTTGAGCCCGCGCTCGTTCGACGGTCGCGGCAACTACACGCTGGGCGTGAAGGAGCAGATCATCTTCCCCGAGATCGACTACGACGGGATCGACCAGGTGCGTGGCCTCGACATCACGATCACCACCTCGGCCAAGACCGACGCCGAGGCGTTTGCGCTGCTGATGGCGTTCGGCATGCCCTTCTCGACCAAATGGCGTCCTAAGGGCTTTGACGAGGCGATCGGAGTCGAGTCGGAGCCGACCGACGAGGACGGCGCACGAGTGTCCACCCCCGCGGCGGCCGAGCAGCCAGCCGATGCTCCTGCTGACGACGAGCCCTCCGAGGACGAGCAGCCCGCCGAGGCTCCCTCCGAGGACGAGCAGGCAGCCGATCCTCCCGCCGCGCTCACCGACGGGGTGCTCGCCGTCGACGCAGAGGCCACAACCGAGACTGACGCAGTCGCCGAGCAGACAGACGCTCCCGAGGCAGAGGAGAGCGCAGACACCGCCGAGAAAGAGAGCACCGACTGATGGCCAAGACCTCGATGCGCGTCAAGCAGGCGCGGACGCCAAAGTTCAAAACGCGCGCCTATACTCGTTGTAACCGCTGTGGACGTCCGCGCGCGGTTTACAAGAAGTTCGGGGTATGCCGCATCTGCCTGCGCGACCTCGCCCACAATGGCCAGATCCCCGGGATGACGAAGTCCTCCTGGTAGGGCCCCAAAACACACGACTACGAATAGCCACTGAACTATGTCCATGACCGACCCCATAGCCGACTTCCTCACGAGGGTGCGCAACGCGATCCATGCCGCGCACGAGACGGTTGAGATCCCCGATTCGAAGTTGAAGGGGGAGCTGGCACGGATCCTCGCCGAGCAGGGATATATCGATTCGTGGTCGGTAGTGCCTACCCCCGAGGGCGACGCCGGGCAGCTGATCGAGATTCGGCTGAAGTACACCGAGGATCGGCGCTCGGCGATCTCCGGGCTGCGTCGTGTGTCCCGTCCAGGGCGGCGCACGTACGTCGACGCGAAGCACATTCCGAAGGTGCTGGGCGGCATGGGCACGTCGATCGTTTCCACTTCACGTGGCGTGATGACCGGCCACGACGCGCGCGCGGCGGGCGTCGGTGGCGAGGTCTTGGCGCAGGTCTGGTAGGGGAAACGAGATGTCGAGAATTGGAAGACAGCCCATCCCCGTGCCCGCCGGCGTGACTGTGGCGATCGAGCCCGAGTCGGTGCGCGTGAACGGCCCTAAAGGCGAGCTGTCCGAGCGCATCTCCCGCGACATCGAGGTCGTCCAGGACGGTGACCGGCTGCTTGTTTCGCGACCCACAGACCGCGGCGAGCATCGCGCGCTGCACGGGCTGACCCGGTCGCTGGTGGCGAACATGGTGCAGGGGGTGACCGACGGTTACGAGAAGCGCTTGGAGATCCAGGGGGTCGGCTACAGGGCACAGCTGAAGGGGAAGAACCTCGAGCTCGCGGTCGGCTACTCCCACCCGGTTCCGATCCCCGCGCCCGCAGGCATCGAGTTCGAGGTTCCGCAGCCGACAAGGGTGGTCGTGAAGGGGATCTCAAAGCAGCTGGTCGGAGAGACAGCGGCCATCATCCGCAAGCAGCGCCCGCCTGAGCCATACAAGGGCAAGGGCATTCGCTACGAGGGCGAGTATGTCGCCCGCAAGGTCGGAAAGAGGGCCTAGCGATGGCTGTCATCACCAAGGGCAATCGTCGCCTGAAGCGCCGCCGCCGCGTGCGCGCGAAGATCTCGGGCACTCAGGCACGCCCGCGGATCTCCGTGTTCCGCTCCAACAAGGGCCTCTCAGCCCAGCTGATCGACGATATATCGGGCACGACGCTCGCTGCGGTCAACTGGTTTGAGCCCGAGTTGAGCAAGCTCTCCAAAGACGAGCGCGTCAAGCGCACCGGTGAGGCGCTCGCCGAGCGTGCGAAGGCGGCAGGCGTCACAGAAGCGGTGTTCGACCGCGGCGGCTACCGCTACCACGGCCATGTGCGCGCCTTCGCCGAGGCGATTCGCGAGGCCGGTCTCACCGTCTAGGCCTCTTGCCTAACTAGCCCTTTCCTACCTAGCCTCCAACCTACCGCTACCCTCTCCCTCCCTATGGCAATAACCAAAGATCGCTCAGTAAGTCAGTCCGGCCTCGACCTGCAGGAGCGGGTCGTCGAGATCAACCGCGTCGCCAAGGTGGTCAAGGGCGGGCGGCGCTTCTCGTTCACCGCGCTGGTGGTCGTCGGCGATGAGCGCGAAGTCGTCGGTATTGGCTACGGGAAGGCGAACGAGGTGCCGCTCGCGATCCAGAAGGGCGTCGAGCGGGCGAAGAAGGATCTCTTCCGGGTGCCCAAGCACGGCTCGACGATCACCCACCAGACCACCGGTGTGTTCGGCGCCGGCCGCGTGCTCTTGAAGCCCGCGTCTCCTGGTACCGGGGTGATCGCCGGCGGCGGTGTGCGGGCGGTGCTCGAGCTCGCGGGGATTCACGACATCCTCTCCAAGAGCCTCGGTACGCAGAACCCGATCAACCTCGTCAAGGCCACCGTCGCGGGGCTGCGCGGGCTGCGCACTCCCGAGGAGGTCGCGACGCTGCGCGGCCTGTCGATCAACCAGGTGCTCGGTCTCGCCGACAAGCAGACCGAGGTTGCCACCGAGACGATCGATGGCGCTCCTCCAGCCGAGACCGCAGAGCCTGCCGAGCCCGCCGCCGAGGCGACCCCGGCTGTCGAGGAGACCCCGGCCTGATGTCCTCGCTGAGCGTCACCCAGCTGCGTTCGCGCAACGGCGCGAACAAGAAACAGCTCGACACACTGCGCTCGCTCGGGCTGAGAAGGATCGGCCACACGGTCGAGGTCAAGGACTGCGAGCAGGCCAAAGGGATGCTGCACGCGGTACGCCATCTCGTCGAGGTGCAGGAGAGCAAGTGAGCCCCGCGACCGACAAAGACGAGAAGGAGCGCGTCGGGCTGCACAACCTCAAGCCTTCCCCTGGCAGCCGGCGCCCGCGCAAGCGCGTTGGTCGCGGCGAAGGCTCTGGAACCGGCAAGACCTCGGGCCGCGGGCAGAAGGGCGCGGGCTCACGCTCGGGCTCGAAGCGCAGAGCGCGCTTCGAGGGCGGGCAGATGCCGATCCACATGCGCATGCGAAAGCTGCGCGGGCCGCACATGAAGAAGTCGATGCCATTTGAGATGTTCCGTACGCATACCCAGCCGGTGAACATCGCCGATCTACAGGCACGCTTCGATGCCGGTGCCGAGGTGACCGTCGAGGGGCTGAAGGAAAAGGGTCTCGGGACACGCAAGGACATCCCGATCAAGATCCTCGCCAAGGGCGAGCTCACAAAGTCGCTCACGATCCACGCGCACGCCTTCAGCGCCAGTGCCCGCGAGCAGATCGAGGCTGCTGGCGGCACTTGCACCATCGTCGAGAGCTAGAATCGGGCGCTCCGCGGACGACGCTCGTCCAGCGGCCTCAAGCTCATGCTCTCAACGATCCTCAATGCCTTCCAGGTAGCGGACATCCGCAAGAAGCTGGCCTTTACGGCGGCGATGCTGCTGATCTACCGGTTGGGCTCGCACATCCCGGTGCCGGGCATCAACCTGACGGCGGTCAACAACATCCAGAAGTCCTTCGGCGGCTCGAACATCCTCGGCCTGCTGAACCTGTTCTCCGGTGGTGGCTTGGCGCGGCTGGCGCTGTTCGCGCTGGGCATCATGCCCTACATCACCTCCTCGATCATCCTGCAGCTGCTACAGGTGGCGGTGCCGTCACTGGAGAAGCTGTCAAAGGAAGGCGAGGTGGGACAGGCGCGGATCACGCAGTACACCCGCTACCTGACGGTCGGGCTGGCCTTCGCTCAGTCGATCGGCTACGTGTTCCTGTTCCACTCGCTGCAGGGGAAAGCCGGCGAATCGGTGGTCACGCACTTCGACGCGCCGCACATCTTCTTGATCGTGATCTGCCTGACGACCGGCTGCGTGATGTTGATGTGGATCGGCGAGTTGATCACCCAGCGCGGTATCGGCAACGGCATCTCGCTTTTGATCTTCGCCTCGATCGTCTCACGCCTGCCGACGGGCATTCAGGCCTGGTGGACCACCAACGATCAGGTCTTCAAGGTGATGATGCCGTTCCTCGTGCTCGCGGTCGTCGCCGGGATCGTGTTCGTGCAGGAGGGCCAGCGGCGCATCCCTGTGCAGTACGCCAAGCGCGTGATCGGGCGGCGCATGTCAGAGGGTGGTCAGACCTACCTGCCGCTGCGCGTGAACATGGCCGGCGTGATCCCGGTGATCTTCGCCGCCAGCATCATGGCCTTCCCGCCGACTGTCGGGCAGCTCGTGAAAACCCACTGGGGTCAGTCGATCTCCGACTTCTTCTCGCCGAGCGGCTGGCACTACGTGGTCGGCGAGTCGATCTTCATCGTGATCTTCACTTACTTCTACACAGCCGTCACGTTCAACCCGGTCGATCAGGCGGACAACCTGAAGAAGTACGGAGGATTCATCCCCGGCGTCAGACCGGGACGCCCGACGGCCGAATTCCTCGACCGGATTCTCGCGCGTCTGACCTTCCCCGGCGCCCTGTTCCTGGCCGCGGTGGCGGCGCTGCCGACGATCCTGATCGCGCGCACCCACCAGAACATCCCGCTCGGGGGGACGTCGATCCTGATCGTGATCGGGGTCGCGCTGGAAACGATGAAGCAGTTGGAGGCCCAGCTGATGATGCGCAGCTACGAGGGCTTTTTGAAGTAGCAGCATTGCTTGCGTCAGGCTTCAGTCTGCCGTGAGCGGGTAGGCTGAGAGAGGTGCCGGAGCTGAATCTAATACTGCTCGGCCCGCCGGGTGCGGGCAAGGGGACGCAGGCCGAGCGCCTGCGTGAGGACTTCGCACTGCCCCACATCTCCGCTGGGGACATGCTCCGCGCCCAGGTGTCTGGCGGCACCGAGCTGGGACTGAAGGCGAAGAGCTACATGGACGCTGGCAAGCTGGTGCCCGACGAAGTGATCATCGGCATGATCGTCGATCGCGTCGGCAGCGGGGATGCTCGCGATGGGTTTCTGCTCGACGGCTTTCCCCGCAATGAGGAGCAGGCCGACGCCTTGGGCGAGGCGCTGAAAGGGCTCGATCGGCGCTTGACCGCCGCGCTGCTGATCGAGGTGCCTGACGATGAGGTGGTGCGTCGCCTCGCCGGACGCAGGGTGTGCGTGAAGAACCCGAGCCACATCTACCACGTGGACTTCGACCCACCCAAGCACGAGGGTGTGTGCGATCAGGACGGGGCGCGGCTCGAGCAGCGCAAGGACGACGCGGAGGAGACGATTCGCAACCGCCTGGCGGTCTACCACGAGCAGACCGAGCCACTGATCGACTACTACGAGCGTGTCGGCCTGCTGCGCCGGTTCGACGGTTCCCGCAACGCCGACGAGGTGCACGCCCACATTCGCGCGGCCCTCGCGACCTTGCGCCTCGAGGAAAACCTCTGACGAGAGGCCCAGGCTCCGCTCGCGAGCCCCGCCGCAGCTAAGCTCCGTCAGTGATCATCAAGAAGAGCCCCGCGGAGATCGAGAAGATGGCGCGCGCGGGCCTGATCCTCGCCGCCACGCTCGACCTGATGGAGGGCAAGATCCGCCCGGGCGTGAGCACCGCCGAGCTCGACCAGGTGGCCGAGCGATACATCCGCTCGCGCGGCGCGGAGCCGACGTTCAAGGGCTATCGCGGCTTTCCCGGCTCGATCTGCGCCTCGCCGAACGGGATGATTGTGCACGGGATTCCCGGGACCTACAGACTGAAGCGTGGCGACATAATCTCGATCGACGTGGGGGTGACGCTGGACGGGTGGGTGGCGGATGCCGCGCGTACCTTCGCGGTGGACGAGGTGGGCGAGCAGGCGCGGAATCTGCTGAGCGCGACCGAGGAGTCGCTGTATGTTGGTGTCGCCCGTGCTCGCGCGGGCAACCGGATGGGCGACGTGTCGAGCGCGATCCAGCGGGTGGCGGAGGGCGCCGGGCTGTCGGTCGTACGCTCGCTCGTGGGACATGGAGTCGGGCGAAGCATGCATGAGGATCCGCAGGTGCCCAACTACGGCAAGCCTGGAAAGGGTCCACTGCTGGAGGAGGGGATGGTGCTCGCGATCGAGCCGATGACGACCGCGGGGCGCCCCGCGGTGCGTGTGGGGGGCGACAGCTGGGCGATCTTCTCTCAGGATGGCTCTCCGGCGGCGCATTTCGAGTTCACGGTCGCGATTACCGGCGACGGGCCGAAGATTCTCACGCCCTGGCACCTCGCGCCGGAGGACCGGATGGCGGAGTCGGTCCCGCAGACGCAGCGCGCACGAGTTGGGGGTGAGCGGGCCGGGACGGGCGGACCTCATGATTCTGGAGTTGCTACCATCCGGGGTCCTGCTCGAACGCGAGGTGATTTGCGCGCGTGAGGGCACCTCCACGACACGGTAGCGGCGGCCATCACGGCAGCCAGAGCCGAGTCGCCGGAACAGAGCCGCCGAAAGGGATCATGAAGGTAAGACCGTCGGTCAAGCCGATGTGCGAGAAGTGCAAGATCATCCGCCGCCACGGAGCGGTTCTGGTCATCTGTCAGAACAAGCGCCACAAGCAGAGGCAGGGCTAGCCACGCATGGCAAGAATCGCTGGGGTCAACCTCCCCCTGAACAAGCGCACGGAGATCGGCCTGACCTATATTTTCGGGATCGGCCGGGCGCAGTCGAACAAGCTGCTGAAGGAGACGGGGGTCAGCGCCGACACCTACGTGCGCGACCTGACCGAGGACGAGGTCTCCAAGCTGCGCGACGCGATCGACCGGGAGCTGACGGTCGAGGGAGATCTACGGCGCGAGCGCGAGCAAGACATCAGGCGTCTGCAGGAGATCGGCTGCTATCGCGGTCTGCGTCACCGACGCGGCCTGCCGGTGCGCGGGCAGAAGACGAAGACCAACGCGCGCACACGCAAGGGCCCGAAGCGGATGCAGGTGGCCGGGAAGAAGAAAGCGGGTAAGAAGTAGTGCCGCCCGCACCGAAACGACCCGGCAGGGGCAGGCGCAAGCCGAAGAAGAACATCCCGATCGGACAGGCACACATCAAGACTTCGTTCAACAACACGATCGTCTCCTTGACGGACACGACGGGCAACGTGATCGCCTGGGAGTCGGCCGGCGGCGCAGGGTTTAAGGGCTCGCGCAAGTCGACTCCGTTCGCCGCCCAGGTGACCGCCGACGCGGCCGCCCGCAAGGGCCTGGAACAGGGTCTGCAGAAGGTCGAGGTCTACGTCAAGGGCCCGGGCTCGGGCCGCGAGACGGCGATCCGCTCACTGCAGGCCGCCGGGCTTGAGGTGACTGGCGTGAAGGACGTGACCCCGCAGGCCCACAACGGCTGCCGCCCCCGCAAGCGACGGAGAGTCTAGGAAAATGGCAAGAGACACTGGCCCCCAGTGCAAGCAGTGCCGCCGCGAGGGGCAGAAGCTGTTCCTTAAGGGCGAGCGCTGCCTGACCGACAAGTGCGGCGTCGAGCGCCGCGCCTATCCGCCGGGCGAGCACGGCCGTGGACGGCAGAAACAGAGCGAGTACCGTTTGCAGCTACGCGAGAAGCAGAAGGCGCGCCGTTATTACGGAGTGCTCGAGAAGCAGTTCCACGGCTACTACGAAAAGGCCTCACGCCAGCCCGGTATCACCGGCGAGAACCTGCTCGCGCTGCTGGAGTGCCGACTGGACAACGTGCTGGTACGGCTGGGCTTCGCCGCCTCGCGCCGCCAGGCACGGCAGCTGATCCGCCACGGTCATTGGACGGTCAACGGCCGCCGGGTGAACATCCCCAGCTATCAGGTGCGCTCGGGCGAGGTGATCGCGATCAAGGCGGATACCGCGGCGACGCAGGTGGTCAGGGACGCGACTGAGCTGACCGGACAGATCCCCGCGTGGCTGCAGGCCGATCACGAGTCGCTCACGGCCAAGGTGCTGCGCAAGCCGGAGCGGCGCGAGGTCGCCGCGCCGGTGCAGGAGCAGCTCATCGTCGAGCTGTACTCGAAGTAGTAAGAAGACTTTGCCCCACGCCGGCTCCGCCTGAGGCGGAGCAGGCGCACAAGGGCCGGCGTCTCCTCGACGCCGGTGCGAGACCAAAACGACGTTAGGACTCTGATGCTCGACTTCCAAATCCCCCGGATCACAAGCGAGTCCGTGGAGCAGAACCGCGGCACGTTCACGATCGAGCCGCTCGACCGCGGCTTCGGCTACACATTCGGCAACTCGCTGCGCCGCGTGCTGCTGTCCTCCCTGGCCGGCGCGGCCGTCACGAGCGTACGCATCGAGGGCGTGGCGCACGAGTTCTCGACGATCACGGGCGTCAAGGAGGACGTGACCGACATCGTGCTGAACCTGAAGGGCATCGTCTGCCGGATGCACTCCGACGCGACCGAGGTCGAGGCGCCGCTGGTGGTGACCGGGCCGGGGGAGATCACCGCGAAGGACATCGACCTGCCCGCGGGCGTGGAGATCCTCAACCCCGAGGTGCACATCGCGACGCTCGAGAAGAAAACCAAGCTCGAGCTGTACATGACGATCGGTCGCGGCCGGGGGTATCGTCCGGCCGAGGAGAACAAGTCCGCGGATCAGCCGATTGGGGTGATCCCGATCGATTCGATCTTCTCGCCGGTGCGGCGGGTGGCCTACGCGGTCGAGGGCGCGCGCGTCGGGCAGAAGACCGACTTCGACAAGCTCACGCTTGACATCGAGACCGACGGCTCGATCGACCCGCAGGCGGCGCTGCGCGAGGCGGCCGAGCTGTTGATCTCACAGCTCGCGATCTTCACCGACGCCGATCGGATCCAGGAGCTGCGCGCGGTGCCGGGCGGGCAGCTCGACGGCCACGGACTCGCGGTCGGTGGCGGCGCGGGCGGCGGACAGGCGGCGCTGCAGGGCGAGGAGTGGAGCATCCTGATCGAGGAGCTCGAGCTCGGTGTGCGCTCGTACAACTGCCTGAAGCGTGCCGGTATCCAGACCGTCGGTGACCTGATCTCGAAGTCCGAGGCCGAGCTGAACGCGATCCCGAACTTCGGCAAAAAGTCGATCGACGAGGTCATCGAGACGCTCCACTCACGCGGCCTCGATCTACGCCAAGACTAGGTCGGGCTAGACTTCCTCGCCACCATGCGCCACCAGAAGACCAGAAACAAGCTCAGCCGCTCGAGTGCGCACCGCAAGTCGCTGTTGATGAACCTGAGCAAGGAGATCATCGAGCACGAGCGGATCAAGACGACTGAAGCGAAGGCCAAGGCCGTCAAGCCCGAGATCGAGCAGTTGATCACGCTGGCTAAGCGTGGGGACCTGCACGCGCGCCGCCAGGCGCTGTCGACGCTCGCGCAGGACAAGTTCGCGGTGCACAAGCTGTTCGAGGAGGTTGGGCCCCGCTACGCGGACCGGCCGGGGGGCTATACCCGCATCTTGAAGCTCGGCCCGCGCAAGAGCGACTCGACCGAGATGGTCTTCATCGAGCTCGTCTGAGCCGGCGGCGTCGCGGGGACGCGACGCGATGATGATCACCAAGCTCACGATCGAGTACGACGGAACCGACTTCGCCGGCTGGGCGCGCCAGCCCGACGAGCGAAGCGTGCAGGAGGAGCTGGAGCGGGCACTGCGGACGGTGCTCGGCGAGACGGGCCACGACGGCGCGCCGTTGAAGCTGACGGTCGCCGGGCGCACCGATCGCGGCGTGCATGCGTGGGCTCAAATCGCAAGCTACGCGCACGAGGCGGTCGATCCGCTGCGACTGAACGGGCTGCTCGACGACGATGTCGCGGTGCTCGCGGCGGAACCGGCGCCGGAGACGTTCGATGCCCGTCGCGACGCGACGGGCAGGACGTACTGCTACCGCGTGCTCGCGCGACGCAGCCGCGGCGCGTTCGAGCGTAAGCGCGCCTTCTGGTGGCCGGGGGCGATCGACCGCGAGGTGCTCGTGGAGTGCGCCGCGGGGCTGATAGGCAAGCACGACTTCACGGCGTTCACGCCGAGCGAGACGG
>Ga0182024_10008162_pt1 | contig 22239 bp, 18 predicted proteins | sample P32metaG_FD_120480 | JGI IMG/M metagenome (GOLD analysis project Ga0182024, IMG submission 120480) | Permafrost microbial communities from Stordalen Mire, Sweden - P3-2 metaG (Illumina Assembly) | ecosystem: Environmental > Terrestrial > Soil > Wetlands > Permafrost | place: Sweden: Stordalen...
AAGCTATCACAATGAAAGGCGAACGGAGCCGCTAGTGCTCCCATCGGAAATCAGTGGACTACAGCGCTTGCACGCATTGCTTAAAGTTGACAATCTGGTAGTGCCTTTCAGCTTTCCATATCTCGCTCCCGTAAAAGCCGAACCCGGTTTCATCCCAAGGGAGATCACACCGCGGGTGGTCGAAATCGAGGAGCGCCCGCCTCAGCCGAGCACTGTGGCGGCGCAGGAGGTCAGTCCGCGCGAGCCGGAGAACTCCAGTGGCATCGCGGCCGGGCAAGAACCCTACTTCGAGTGAGTCATGCTGACCATTTCCAAACCGCTGAGTGCCGGCCAGGCCCAGACCTATCACAAAGAGGAGTTCGCGAACGCCAAGGAGAACTACTACTCCGAAGAAGACCACATTCGCGGCGAGTGGCACGGCCGACTGGCGCAAGAGTGGGGGCTGAGTGGTGAAGTGCGGGAGGAACACTTTCAGCGGCTGGCGAACGGTCAGCATCCCTTAACCGAGGAGCAACTCGTTCGCCATCAGACAGCGCGCGAATACGTCAATGCGCGAGGTGAGACGGTTAGCACAATGGAGCACCGTGCCGCCTGGGACGCTACGTTCTCGGCTCCCAAGAGCGTTTCTTTGACCGCTCTCGTGGGTGGAGACGATCGCGTACGAGGGGCGCATCGGGAAAGTGTGAAGGTAGCGCTTGGCGAAATGGAGAAATACGTTCAGGCTCGGATCGGAGGAAACCATCGGGCCGAAACAACGGGCAAATGGATTGCAGCGAGTTTCGAGCACGATAGTGCGCGACCTGTGAACGGGTACGCTGCACCGCAATTGCACACGCACGTCGTGTTTTTTAATCTAACGGAAACAGAAAACGGACAATGGCGGGCCCTGCAACCCCAAGAACTGTACCGTTCTCAGCAATATGCAACTGCGATCTATCGCTCAGAGTTGGCGCTGCGGCTAAAGGATCAGGGATATGAGATTGAAAGGGGGAGGAGCGGCCAACCTGAGATTAAGGGGTACACGCGAGAGTATCTGGACGCCTCCAGTCCACGGAGTCAACAAATCCAGGCATACCTCGAACAACAAGGCGTAAGAGGCGCAGGAGCGGCGCAAATCGCAGCGCATCAGACGCGTGACGACAAACTGCCGGCCATCACGCACGCAGAGATGCAGCAACAGCATCGAGACGTGGCCGCGCAGTTCGGTCAGCAGCCCGAGCAAGTGATTCGCGCAGCCCATGAACGGCGAGTCGACCAAGAGCCGCAGGAGAAGCATCAGCATCTGGAATCGGCGCTGACATACTCGCAAGAGAAGAATCTAGAACGCCACGCTGTGACGGACGAACGCGAACTGATGCGTGATGCTCTTAAGCGTTCGATGGGCGAAGCGAGCTTCGCCGAAATACGAGAGAGGTTCGACAAGCGCGTCCAGTCAGGTGACCTGATTGAAGTAGAGAGTAAGTCACCAGCTCGCGCGTTCACCACGGAACAAATGATTGGCTATGAGCGCGACAACGTCGCCGAGATGCGAAGAGGACAGAATCTGGACAATCCGTTGGTCAGCACCGAGGCATGGCGTCACATCGAGGAGAGACATCCACACTTGAGCACCAGCCAACGCGCTGCAGTCGGACAGATCTTGACGAGCCACGACAGAATCACCGGTCTTGAGGGAGTGGCGGGTGCTGGTAAGACCACTTCTCTGGCTGCGGTCCGCGAAGCCGCCGAGCATGAGGGTTACAAGGTGTTCGGACTTGCACCCACGTCGCGCGCCGCGCAGAAATTGGCAGAATCAGGCATCGAATCGGGCACCTTGCAACGTCATCTGGCCCGAGGCGAGCAACCCGAAGGCGGAGAGAAGCGGCTTTACGTCCTGGACGAATCGAGTCTCGCGAGTACGAAACAGATGAACGAGCTACTGCATCGGTTGGACGCCGGCGACCGTGTGCTTTTGGTCGGTGACAAGCGGCAACATGAGGCGGTAGAAGCGGGCAGACCCTATCGGCAAATGCAAGAAGCGGGGATGCACACTGCACGTCTGCATGAGGTCGTCCGGCAGAAGGAACCGGAACTTAAGGAAGCGGTGGAACAGCTTGCCCGCGGGGATGTTCACGGAGCCGTAGCGAATCTCGACCAGCAGGGCCGCGTGCATGAGATTGTGGGCCGCGAAGAGAGGCTCGGTACAATCGCTCATGAGTTCGCGCGAGAGCCTCAAGGGACCTTGGTCATTTCACCTGACAATGAGTCCCGACGCGAATTGAACACTCTGATCCACCGTCAAATGCAAGTCCGCGGCGACGTGAATCCAGAGGAACACAAACTCCGAGTGCTCGATTCGCGAAATGAGATGACCGGCGCAGATCGGCAGTGGGCCGCACAATACGGAGAGGGAGACTTGGTGCGCTATAGCCGCGGGAGTAAGGTTCTGGGGATCGACCCTGGCGAATACGCGCGAGTGGAATCGGTAGACGCCCGCGAAAACCGTATCACAATTGAGCGCGAGAATGGAACACAACAGACCTACGATCCCCGACGGTTGTCGGGTGTGGCGGTGTACCAAGAAGTTCAGCGCGATTTCTCCCAGGGCGACCGCATTCAGTTCACCGCCCCGGCGAGGGAACTACAAGTAGCTAACCGAGAACTCGGTACTATCGAACAAGTCAGCCATTCCGGCAATCTCGAAATCCGGATGGATTCCGGTCGCGAAGTTCGATTCAATATCCGCGAGCATCCGCATCTGGACCACGGATACGCAGTGACCAGCCATAGCAGCCAGGGACAGACCGCGGACCGAGTTTTGATTCACGTGGACACAGACAAAAGCGAACTACTGGTTAATGACCGTTTTGCGTACGTGTCGGTATCGCGCGGTCAATACGACGCACAGATCTACACGAATGACAGAAGCGAACTCGCGCGCAACCTCAGTCGAGATAATTCTCAACGCACAGCAACCGAGATGCCAGAGCAACAAGCGGCTGTTCAGAACATCGAACCCATTTCCACGCGGAGTGGGCGTCCTGCCGAGGAAAAACAAGGCCACAGTCTGGGGATAGGTTTCGGCTGATCCCAAAGTTGCTAATGCTCAGCACGATGGGGTGACATGCGACAACGATTCCTGAGCGTCCTTCCAAGAGTGGTAAGTAGCCATATGTACGAGGAAGCGGCCCACCAGGGACCGTTCTAAAGGCCATTCTAAAAACGCCAATATCATTCGTTCGACGCACCAGCGTAACTGGATTAAGGCCTTAAATAACGCTTCCTCCTGTGCTGGTGTAAGCACCACTCCATGCAGAAGCCGGTTTCTGATTTCGGCCAGAGACAGTCCTCTGGCTGACCCAACTACAGGCCACAAATCGTCGTCGTAAAACCCATGTTTGGCCAATGATTCCGTGCAGCGTTGGTAAGCCGTCCCGAAGGATATTCGGTTCAGTTCCATTCTTTTCTCATAAACCAGCCGACGGCGAGCAGCGTCATCTTTGAACAGCGCGTGTTCCTTTATGAAAGATTTGAAGTCATTCTCAAAAGTGGCCCACGACTCTGGATCGAGTATCGTGCTGAGGCCTGCGCTATCACGATACAAAGTAACAAGTGTTTCCAGGGCAGCGAAACACTTTACGAAACTGGCTTCCAGTGTCCCCTCTTGGGAAGAGACCACAAGATAAATTGCCTGACGCAGTGCCTCAAGTCCAGGAGTCTGCCGAAAAGTGACGAAGGCATGCTTCAGAAACTCCCCAAAACTGGGATCATCTATCAGCGTCTCCTGTGTTTTAATCTTTCGGGCTTTAGGGACAGCGATTCGGTTACGATAAAAACGCATTTCGCAATTCGCCGTCCATAGGGTCCAACCTCGGCAAACGCACCTGTGACGAGTTGCCAATGACGTGAGGAGCAAAACATCGTCCAGCTCCTTAACGAGGATATCGAACCGTGTCCGTTCCACCTTTTCATTCAGTTCCGCAACCAACTCGCTGGTCCGGAGAATTCCTGATTGTTTGTGCGCGTAATTGAAATGCCTCCGAAAGTGAACAAGCCCGGTAGGGAGCTGGAATCCGAGTTCGTGCGCGGTTTCCATCTCAACAGCCCCTGTGCGCGAAAAGCGTGGCATGAGGCGAGGGTTCAGCAACCTGTTCGGAGACAGCCAGAATATCCCGTTCTCTATGACCGAATCGTCACTGTCGATTGCGCGCTTTGTCACCTCTAGATCCCATGGCTCCCCTGGCATCGTGCATTTAATGAATTTCGCGCCCCAACTCTCCCTGGACCAACCTTGCGTGAGGACGATCTTGGAGCTGATAGAAACCACTCCACCTGACACTTCGCCATGACCTTCCACCGCGAACTCCGGGACAATCAAAGCATCGGTCTGGATCTCCGAGAGATCGAATTCAAGGTATGGCCGCGCCATCATCGTCCCAGGTAGATACACCCTGCACCGAACATCGGGAACAATACCGCCGTAAGGAGTGGTGATTGTGGCAGCCACCGTGTAATCCGGTTCCCGACGCATGTTTTGACGCAGACCAGCGGTTCTGCTCATGCACAAATTGTAATCGGAGTACTGTAATTTGAACCGGCGCGAATGGCCTTAGGTTGATCGTCGACGGAGCATAAGGTCGCGCAGGGTTTCACCTGGCCGAACATGAGCATAGTTCTATCGACTCTCCGAAAGGGAACGGGCGGCGACAATGGATCGCGATAGAATCGGATCATGGAGAGCCGGGCGTTTTTACCCATCGAACCTGAAAGGGGCTTAACGCTGGAGAAGTTTTTTCCGTCCGACTCTCTTGCGGGAATGCGAAGTCTCCTCGAAAGCCTGCCCGTGTTGGTGCCGATGCTGCAGGGATTAGTTGAGCTCCGGCTGGTTATAGACGCAAACATCGTGCAGCAGGAACTCCGGTGGAGGTCCGCAACACGGCGGAATGTAAACGCGAGGTCGGGCCTACAGGAGTTTCTAGATGCCGGTGTGGTGGTGGCTCTTGCGCCCGAGTTTCTAAAATCAGAGATCGAGGATCACTTGCAGGACATCGCCGCGGATACGGGCGTGTCTGTCGCGAAAGTTGCGGAGCATTGGCGAGATTTCCAGTCGCAGCTCCATTTTTACGAGCCGAAGGACAGCAAGCCTCATGCCGGGTCGGAAGTTGATCCGGACGACGTGGTGTACGTGAAAACGCGAGAGGAACTCGGGGCCCACGCTGTGTACTCGCGAGACTTGGATTTGCCGAAGATGAATGCACCGGTTATCAGCATCTCTCTCGATTTGACGCTGCGAAGACACGCAAGAGCGAGCAGCGTGGTGCTAGGAGTAACGCTCGGTTCTGGATTGACGTTGATGGTCGGGGCCGGGACCTTGATCGGTGCCTATCGGCTCGTCGAGAAGGGAGCGAAGGGAATTCGAGGTCTGCCCGCGTGGGCCCAATGGAGCGTGGCGGCTTGTGCTGTTGCCGTTTTGGCGCACCCTAAAACGAGAAGGAAATTGAAGGAGCTTTGGAGTGAGGCTCTCAGCGTGGCTGGTGAGCTTAAGCCGAGGGTGTGGGCAACTCTCGGGGAGATCATCATCGAATTTTGCAGGGCGCAGCAAACTGCGGCCGAGACCTACAAGGAAATCCAGGGTGCTCTGCCGAAATCGGGTCGCAGCACAACTGTGCAGCGGGCGCGCTTGATCTGCCTGGTAAGTGGCGAGCCCTTGTCGATTCGAGAGATCGAACGGCGGATGCTGCAACGAGGTCATCGCACCCGTTCCAGGGATTTTGCACGATACCTGCGAAGAGTGCTGCGGGAGAGTGGACAGTTTGTGGAATCGGGTCCGGATCAGTGGTTGCTGCAAGCAGCATAGTCTAATACAAACCCACAAATGCTCGACCGACAGGGCGCAAGGGCAACAAACGGTAGAGTATCCGATTGAACCCGCTTCCGGGCGAAGCGAACGTTCCCCAGAACATTAGCAGGCCATAACTTAGGGATGTGGCTGTGAGTGCGAGGGGTGGTAGAATCTCATACGATACTCTTGGGATTTAACTAAGGGGTATTTTAGCCCGAGAAGAGCCGCAAGCACTTTTTGGGGCACGTGACAAGGATCTGTGGAAATCCGCGAATTCTTTCACATTTTGTTGCACAGTTTCACATTCTCTGTTTCCGATGAAAAAGGATTGGAATGTGGAACTATCTGTAAAATAAAGCACTTCCACGAAGAGCCGGGATGGCGGAACTGGCAGACGCAGCGGACTCAAAATCCGCCGGGCTTCGGCCCTTGGGGGTTCGATTCCCCCTCCCGGCACCAAGTCCAACCCATTCAGAGAACGACTAGTTAACCTGTGGAGTGATCGCTAGGGGTTGGTGGTGAGAATCAGTGTTCATGGTCTCAATTTTGCCCAAAGCCTGCCCAATCTGCTTTTGAGCGGCATTATGTTCTAGGGCCGCTTCTGCGTTATCCTGTTGCTGCCCAGCTTCTAGTTTTGTCATTGCCTCCCGGATGTCAGATTGCGAGACGATCGCGTAGCGCTCGAACACGCTGCGTGTTTTCCAGCCGCCTATCTTCATAATCACGCCTTCGGCGACTCCGGCCCTGCGGAGATTCCGGGCTGCCGTCCTCCGCAGATCGTGAAAGAGCAAGCCAGGCACTTTTGCTGCATTGCACGCGCTTGCCCACGCTCCGCGGAAATCCCGCACTGGCGTGCCACCCTCCCGAGTGAACGCGTGATCGTCCGCACTCTTTCCGTGGACGCATTGGGCCAGAAGCGTTCGGACGGGAAGTGTCATGGTGACTTCACGTCCTTCCAAGTTCTTTGTGGTTCCCGGTTCAAGCCGAATGGTGCCCGAAACAAGGTTTACCTGGCGCACCTGCAAGGCTAGCAATTCCTCATGCCGCCAACCGTAGGTATAGCCAGTTTCAAACATCGCTCGGAGCCATAGCCCGATTTTTCCGGTCTCGGCGGCTAAGTTGTCATGCTGCTTGCTTTCGAGAAAGCCAGTGCGAATATTGTTTTCCCGCAACATGGCGATGTAGGGAACTGACTGAACTTTTGGTGGGGTAGACTGGCGCGCCAGATTGAACATTCGTTTCAGCGCAGCCAATTCTCGGTTGATGGTTGCGTTCTCTGCCCCTTCCTGCTGCCTGGCATCGATATATCGAGCCACAAGCTGACTTGTTACGTCGATTGCTCTCATGGCTCCAAAGAACGGTTCGAGATGCAACTTCCAGCGCGCCTCTAGATCATCGAGTGATTTGCGTCCATTGATGCGATATTCACGGACTAAATCATCGGCTAGTTCGGTGATTCGCGTCTTCTCAAGCCTCGGGCCTACATACGTCCCGGTGGAGATTGCTGCCAGCCGCTGTCTGAGGAGTTTCTCGGCCTCCTTTACTTTGGTCGTGTGGGCGCTTTCCCGGACCGGCTTCCCGTTGCGATGATATTTAATCCAAAGGACGCTGCTACCCTTCATACGAAGGACGCTGCCAGTTCCGCGTGGTCTTTTCATGATTGCCCCTTTCTTTTGGCTTTTGCTTGGCTCGCCTTGCCAGCCTTGCGCGCCCTCTCGATGCGTTGCTCTTTTGTAAGTCTCTGCGCTGCAGTTTTGCCACCCTTGGATCCAAGCTTTGCCAAGTAGTGGCTCAGTTCTTCTTTGTTCATGCCATTCTCCTTCCTAAGCCCTCGACTTAGCGGCTTAGTCGTCACCATATTCGACTAAGCCGCTAAGCCTGTCAAGGGGAATCGGCATCCATCTCAGATGGTTTGCTTGTTGCGTTCAACCCATCCGTCCAAATCGCGCACGTCAAGCAGCCAAGGGGCATTCTCGTTATATCTGACGATTGGCAACTGACCCGACTGGATGATGTGGCGGAGCTTCCAAGGGCTCAGGCACAGATACTGGGCCGCCTCTTTCAGCCGCATAAGCCTGCGCGAGCTGAACTGAGGTTTGGTCATAGTCTGGGCAGAGTCTCTTCCAAAGTCTTGCAAACAAGGCTTAATCGGCGACGCAGAGGATTCCTAATCCGGTGCACGGCTGCCGGCGTTTCTCTTACATCGCGTGATATATGGAAGGGCGAAAATTCGGTGTCTATAGCTATTTTTCGGCGAAAAGCTCACCAAGTGATTGAAACGAGGACCAATAAAGATTTTGGAAGCGAATGGGGAATTTGAAGAAAACTCGATTAGGTGTTGTAAGAAGGGCGGCAGGTGATTTTAAATCTTGCTCGGTATCCGGTGCCGTCGATATAAGGGATCGGATCGGCGGCGATGCGGAAATGAGTTCGGAACACTCCTCGAATCTCTTGAATTCTCTTCTCAACCTTCGGCCAAGGTTGAGCAGCCTCGGCAGCGGAGCGGATCAATCCGTCCTTCTCTGCCAAGAGGCGCAGAAGCGCCCAAGCCTGAGTCGGCTTTCCATTCCTTTTATCCTCAAAGCCGAATTCGGCATAGTTTAGGGTTTGGCCAGTCGTACCGTTGCGGATTTGAACTCGCTCGTCGCTAAGAAATCGGATTGCTATCGCATCCCATGTGTTCGCCCCGGATAGGTTCGACCGGGAAGCGCCTACGGCCTCCTTCCCCGGGGCCGCGGGCTCCTCGCGCGTGTTAATTGTCGCTGGATCCCCGGTCGCGATTCCCATTGCAAACTCAAGCCACTCGTCGGACTTTCTCGCTTCTTGTTCCAGCCTATGTGTGTCGGAATGCCCGTCGTGGTTTTGAACAGAGAGGCAGTGAATCAAATCCCCCATTTGGGCTAAGGCCAAGTCGGGCCGGAGCGTACTTTTCGCCACCGCGGTGGAAAAATCAGTGGTGAGACCAGAAATGACATGTTTGAGCAAGTCAAGAACTTGTGTTCGCACCGGGAACTTCCTAACCGCTTCGCCGATGACCACAGAGGTGCGAGGCTTGAGATGATTCGGGTAATACGCGGGGAAGTCCAACAAGGGCTGCGAAGGCTCCGGGTCGCGCGGAATGTAGCTTGATCCGCGTAAGACCGTAGGCGGCGGTGGGGCCTGCGTGACTGGTCGGACATGTCGATGTTCAGGTTGAGGTTTCACAACTACCGGTGTTTCCTGATTCTTTGCCAGCTTGACCTCGGCATTCCCCACAATCTGATCCAGGTGGATTTCGAGAAACTGCTGGAACCTGTTTGAGAGAGAATTCAAGAGACTCTGGGTGCGCGGTTCGTCTTCGCGTGTCCATTCCGTCGCATGGTCATATCTGGTATTGCCAGACGGCTGCATGTGAATAAACATTGGGGCCCGCCACGTTTTCCAGAGGATCTGTTCATCAATATCTCTGTCGCTCTCGGGGTTCAAGGGCTGAGGCTGTTTGTCGCACACCTGCTTGATCCACGTACTTACGGCCGACCCCTCTGCTCGTATCAGCGCTTTCAGATGTGTTTTTGCCCACTCCACAGGACGTGCGTCTAATCTTTCAGCGTTTGCCCGACCGATTTCAAGAAACTCATCGAATTCGTGACCAACCTCGACTTCGATTCCCCTCAAGAGTGCATCGAAGAAGGCTTTGAATAGGGCGGGAGGTGTTCCAACTTGGCACCAATCGTTAAACCTTTTATCTGCGGCCGGTCCGATGATCGCTCGATAGGTCGCAAAGGCTTCTTGATAAGGAGCCATCGAACTTGGTTCTACTTCCTTTGGATGCAGCACTGCGTAGCAATATTTCCTCGTGACGGTCGAACACTTCCATGTGGCCGTATCAAATAACTCTCGGACGTGTGAGACGGCAGGCACCAAGTGCTCAGGCGTGATTCTCTCCCATTCTGAAAGCTTTATGGGAGTAGACGGCTGCAGATTGCCCTGGGGCGAAGCATCAAGCTTTTTCGCCGCCTCCCGGTACTCGCACGCAACTGCCTCTGCCTCAAGCTTTTGGCTCCAGCGAAGAGCTAGACGGTCCATTCTTCGATTCCACTTAGCTAACGCAAACTCGTTGGGGCGCTTGCCAATCCGCGCTCCTCTCTGCACCACTCCTGATAAAACTGCTGACTTTCGAGCTGCAATCATCGTCGTAATCGCATGGCCACGAACCGCTCGGATGAATGCCGGTGAAATCTCGCAGTTTTGCTGCCTACAGGTTTCGCAATGTACTGCGTATAACCTCTCGGCCCATTCGTTGGTTAGTTGCTCGTGAAAATCAAATAAGCGAGGCAGGTATCCCGCAGTGTTTCCGCTTTGTGCCGTCTCAAACTGAATTTTGCGTTCCTCATCGGCGGCCCGCTTTTGCATCTCCTCAGCGAGACCGACAGTTTTTGGGGAAAGAAGACGACGGTCGAGGTCCTCCCAGCGAAATGGACGGTCGGCGGGGTCACTCATGCTTTCATCCTTCGGTGACGCTCCCATGTTCGTAGTTCATGTTAGCGACCAATGCTCTGAAAGTACCTGGGCCTGTTCTAGGACCGTGGCGGTTGCCTTCTCCTGCTTGTCAGGGGGGTAGCCGTACTTCCGCAGGATGCGCTTCACCAGCACACGCAAGTGGGCGCGCACGTTTTCCCGCACAGTCCAGTCAATCGTCGTATTCCGGCGAACGGTCTCCACCAGCTCACGAGCGATGGTCTTCAGGGTTTCATCGCCCAGAACCTTGACGGCGCTGTCGTTGACTTCCAGCGCATCGTAGAAAGCAACCTCGTCCTCGGTAAGCCCGAGCGCCTCGCCTTTCTCGGTCTCCTCGTGCATTTGCTTCGCAAGGCCGATCAGTTCCTCAATCACCTGAGCGGCTTGGATCGCCCGATTCTGGTACTTCCGTATGGACGCAGCCAACAACTCCGAGAACAAGCGCGACTTCACTACATTCCGGCGAGAGCGCGTCTTGATCTCATCCGTCAGCAACTTGCGAAGCATTTCAACCGCAAGGTTTTTCTGTGGAAGCTGCTTCACTTCAGCCAGGAATTCATCGGACAAGATCGAGATGTCCGGCTTCTTCAGTCCCGCAGCAGAGAAGATGTCTACCACTTCGCCCGAGGAGACAGCCCTTGAAACAATTTGGCGAATCGCGTTGTCGAGGTCCTGTTCGGGACGATGTTGCTGCGATGCTGATTTCGCAAGCACGGCGCGAACTGCCTGGAAGAACCCAACATCGTCGCGTATTCGGATCGCCTCGTCGTGCGGAACAGCAAGCGCAAAGGCTTTTGACAAGTCGGCGACAGCCTTCAGTAGGCGATTCTTTCCGTCCGCCTGCTTCAGGATGTGTTCTTGAGCGTTGGGCAACAATCCGAGCTTGGCGGCCGGCGACCCGCTCACCCATGCCGACCAATCGAAGCCGTGGAAAAGGCCGCGACAGACTTCGTACTTCTCCAGCATCACGGCGACCGCTTCTTCCTGTGGCAGCGCCGTGCGCCCTTCTCCTCCGCTCTCCGTGTAGGTGCCGAGCGCCAGCTTTAATTCCTGGGCAATGCCGAGATAATCCACCACCAACCCGCCGGGCTTATCTTTGAAGACGCGGTTCACGCGGGCGATCGCCTGCATGAGGCCGTGGCCCTTCATCGGTTTGTCCACGTACATGGTGTGAAGAGACGGAACATCGAATCCGGTTAGCCACATATCCCTGACGATCACCACTTTGAACGGGTCTTTCGCGTTCTTGAATCGCTTCCCAAGGGCTTCGCGTCGCCGCTTGTCGCGGATGTGTTGCTGCCACTCCGGCCCATCCGTCGCCGCTCCTGTCATTACGACCTTCATCACTCCGGCGTCGTCGTTTTCATTGCTCCAATCGGGGCGTAGCTTGGCGATTTCTTCGAAGAGGTCGACGCAGATACGGCGGCTCATGCAGACGATCATTGCCTTGCCATCCATGGCATCCAATCGCTCTTCAAAGTGGTGAACTAGGTCTTTGGCAATAGTTCGCAGCCGTTTCTCCGCGCCGACGATTGCCTCCTGTGCTGCCCACTTCGTTCGCAATTTCTCGCGGCGTTCAACTTCTTCGCCTTCTGGATTCAAGCTCGTTAGAAACGACCCTGCGGTAGAGCGGTTGGGCAATTCGGTCAAACGCCTGGAAAACGGCATCGGTTGGAGCAACCAACGGGAGGGGCCGAAAATTGGCCTTACTGATCTCCAGGAAAGTCGAGCCGTTCGCTCTGCTCACGATCTGCTCGTGCGCCCACTCAGCCCACCTGAGCAAGAACAGGTTTGAAATACCCTGAAGAGGCCGCATGGCGATGAACCCCTGATTGACAGCCACTGGAATCTCAGTGATTGCCAAATATCCAATCGGAGCGCGAGACGACAAGAGCACGGTGCCGACCGGTAAGAGTCCGGAACCAATTTGTGCGAGTCCCGCTTGAGTAACCTGACGCTCTGTCTCTACCAAAACCGGAGTGGATAGCTTTGAAAGGTCTTTAGGCGTTGCCCAGTGGTGAGTGCCGCCCTCCCAGAACGCGGGTTCTTTTGTGCTCGGAGTGCTGCCGCCACTTATCGTTGCCAGCTCGCCGACAGTAGAAGCGCGCCATCCCGTAGGAATATCGCCCAGCTCCGAATCCTGGAACGAATTCGGGAAAAGCTCGGCGATGTGCCTGGGGAGGCCGGGATCGCGGCCTTCGGCTTTGGCGCGGACGGGAGCGAAGTCTACGAACCACGACTTGAAGATTGCCAGGGAGATCGCCTCCAGCGTCTCGTTCATTCGCCGGTTCAGTTCAATCTTGTCGTCTAAGGTGGCAAGGATATGGACAATGGCCCGCTGTTGATCCAGTGGCGGAGCTGGCACTGGGATGCGGTTCATATTGCCCTGAGTAAGTTTGGGCATCGTTGAGCCCGTGAGATAGCCGCCGATATCAGTGTTAGCCAAGGCATACATCAGAAAGCGAGTATCCGCCTCAGAATTCCCCCGGACGATATGCGCATGGTTGTTCACCCAGAACTTGCCTCGGGCTAGAAAGGCAACGGGCGTATTTCTGGTCCTGAGATTCTCTCCGTCTTCGGCAATGAGAAGATACTCACCGTCGAATAGATACCCGTCAACATAGTCCACGATGCCGGACGCACCATAATAGGGATAAGCGCCGGTGCGGCGATCTGCCTCCTTGACGGGAACACGAATACTGTCGAGGTTCTCCGTAAGGTCCCCGATAGGCCGCAAAGCCCATTCACCGACCATACCCAAGCTCCATTAGATTTGCAGAAATTGCGGCATCCAGCTTTGCGGATTCAGCGGTCTGCATTCGCAGCGTTTCGGTAAGCCGCATCATCTTCTCTTCAAACGGCTCAGCATCGTCCTCAATTTCTTTCGTTCCAACGTAACGACCCGGCGTGAGCACGTGCCCGTGCTTGCGAATGTCATCGAGTGTCACGGCCTTGCAGAAGCCAAGCACGTCGGCATATTCTCCAGCGCCTTTGTCCCCGCGCCAGGCATGATAGGTTCTGGCGATCTTTGCAATTTCCTCGTCGGATAACTCGCGGTGAACGCGATCTGTCAGAGTCCCCATCTTGCGCGCATCAATGAAAAGCGTTCCGCGGCGCCGGTCGCGGAAACGCCCGTTCTTCTTGTTGCGGGCAAGAAACCACAGGCACACGGGAATCTGAGTGGAATAAAAAAGCTGACCCGGCAGCGCGACCATGCAATCCACCAGGTCAGCTTCGATGATGTTCTTGCGAATTTCTCCCTCATTCGACTGGTCCGATGACATGGAGCCATTCGCCAGCACGAAGCCTGCGAGTCCCGTGGGTGCAAGGTGATAAATGAAGTGCTGCACCCAGGCAAAGTTGGCGTTGCCAGAGGGCGGCACGCCATAGACCCAGCGCTTGTCTTCTTTCAGTAACTCGCCGCGCCAGTCGCTATCGTTGAACGGAGGGTTGGCCAGCACGTAATCGGCTTTGAGGTCAGGATGGCGGTCGGCGTGGAAGGTGTCGCCGTGAGCAATCTGCGCGTCGATGCCACGGATGGCAAGGTTCATCTTCGCCAAGCGCCATGTCGTGTAGTTGGATTCCTGGCCGTAGACGGAAATGTCGCCGATCTTGCCACTGTGGGCCTCGATAAACTTCTCGCTGCTGACAAACATGCCGCCCGATCCGCAGCTCTACGCTACGCTTGGCGTCGGGCTCAATCCCTATAACACTCAGGTCGAATATGTCGGCGGCTTCAGTTTCTCCTGGCGTTACCTCATGTTCAGTCCGCTATGTCACCTCGGACATGGCACACACCTTACCCAAGGAGAAGGAGTCGGGCAGATCTGGTGTGTCTATGGCGGCCATGACTTGCGGCCAAGGAATGCCGATTTTCACAAAGCGTCCGACTCCGAGGGAGTCAAGGAACAAAAACTTCTGGATACCTTCGGACAGAAATACCCAGCCGACGAGAATACGGATCAGCAAGACTGCCTTCGCCGCACGTTGCACCCATGTTGCGTCAGGGTTGAATATCATTGAATCGTTATTTTCCACCTTTCCTAAAGATCTCTAACATGCCTTGGGTTGAGTGGCAACACAAGAACGGGACGGCTTAGGCTGAGTCGGTTTCGGACCGAAAGCCCGCGCGGTGTCGCGCTGCGGCCGGTTGGTGCGGGAAAGTTCGCGTTGCCGTGCCAGCTCCTTGACCCCCAGCTCCGAGTACTGCACGCTCGTCAGCGTCGCAAGGAAAGCGACAACGTCGTCGAATCGCTGGCTCGCTTAAGCCAAGTGGCTGCATATCTTCGTCGAGATAGGGATCGCTTATTCCATCGCCCTTGTTGTAATGATCCATCACGTCCCACAGTGTCTCTTGCGAGCCGTCGTGAAAATTGGGATTGCGATGCAAGTTAGGCTAGGGACGGTACGGACTGTTTGGCCAGTCGCATAAACTGAATTGTCGTTGTATAGATGCGTCGGTACACAAAGATTGGCGACAAGCGGCGCGGAATTGGGTCAGAGACTCTGTCGCTCCCCCGCCGTGAGAAGGTTTTGCTCGGCAATCCTTACGTCTCTGTGATCGCGATCAAGTCGCGATTCCTTAGACGTTTCACCTCCGCGTAAGATTTAGGATTGTTCTTATAGCTTCAGGAAAGGGTTTATGTCCTCAGCGTCCACTTCCTTTTTTCTCCAAAATGTTCACTCGATAACTGAGGAAGAGTTGGACTCGCTTGCCTATGGAGTCATTCAGCTGGACACAGAAGGCACGGTACTGCGTTACAACAAGCACGAAGCGGGACTCTCCGGTCTCTCTCAACCGAAGGTCATGGGGAAGAACTTCTTCAAGCAAGTCGCCCCCTGCACCGATATTCAGGAATTCTACGGACGTTTCCGGGACGGGATCGGCGCCGGGAAATTGCATTGCACGTTCCGCTTCCACTTTGCGTTCGAGGAGAACCCCCGCGATGTGACGGTGACCCTGTTCTACAACGAGCGCGACAAAACCGTCTGGGTTTTGGTCCAGTCCATCGAATTCGGGAGATAGACCTCGCTCATCGTTTCCCCGACCTTCCTTCCCCTCTGGAAAGACGCCGATCCCGACGTTCCAGTCCAGAAGGGAGCCAAAGCTCAGTACGGCAAAGCTGCAAAAAGTCCTGCCTCGTCCCTTGCTGTTTTCCAATGGTTTACGTAACCAGGCGTTAGCGCTCATTGAGCCGATGATGAGTGTAATGGGGATTTCACGTCAACTGCTGGCCCGCTTGTGACGAAACCGCCTAGGGGCAGGTGAGTTGCGCAGTAGCCTGGATAGTGCATCCTCCGCCGCAGGCAGTACTTGCTGGACAGCTATAAACGCCGGGGGCGAGCGGCATGGGATCGTTCGCCCAGACCGAGTATGTGCCTACCGCCCCGCTCGCACATTGAGCCAATCCTGTGCTGGTGACCGATATGGCACTTGTGGGAGCTAATTGGTAACACGCACCCCAAGTAGCGGAGAGCGGAGTGACCGTGCGGGACGGGTTAATGTAGTAGCCGCTGGCGATAAACTGCACCTGCCCGTTGGGATAATCCTGTGCGTCGACAGCTGCTGGGCTTAGCGTGATGGATTGGAGAAGATCTTGACCCTGCGACCTTGCGCCGCAGGACAGGGTAAGCGAAGCAGCCACAGACAGAGCGATCAGGGAGAGAACGAGGCCAAGCTTTTCCATAGAACGCCCTCCTTGCCGGATACGAAGCCAGTGGCAGGCGAAGAGTTGTCTCAGTATACAGAATCCGTGGCTTGCAATGTGCCTGGACCGTCTGAGCACGGCTCGCGCCTGGTACTGCTCGCCGACAAAGCCGGTTCCTCTCTCTCAGTTTCTGCAAACAGGCGATAGCGCTCAAAACCCCCCGTCATGGTCAATGAGTGATATCGCGATTTATCAACAATTACGAATTGTACTCACCCCTTGGTGTTCGAGCGCCCTGTAGGTAGGGCGAGTAGTCAAGGTGCTGCCTTCGTTTCCGACTAAGCGGATTGAAGAATGCGAGATAAATACCCACACCCATCTTTTGCATCCTGCCATCAATCTCAAACATTCCCTGAGACTTGACGACCTTGCCGTTTACCGTCCAGATATCTTCGCTGAACTTGCCGCACGCCCTGCACGCACATCAAGCTCATTACCGCGAGGAAAACGGTTCGCCTCATCGCTCACCTCTAAAACCTGAACTTCCGTTTAGCCCCAACAGTGGCGGTCCCGGTCGAGTTATCGACCGATCCGTGAGGATCCATAAAACCGTTCTGGAGGGTTCTTCAGATGGGACCAGTTAACCACGTGCAATCGTTGCTTGTGTCATGGAAATGTAAACAGATTTGTTCAAATCGGATTTGCTGACGTTAAGGCGATTACACTCACAGAGAACTGGACGATCCGGGTCAAGGAGTGAAATGGCGATTTCTCGCCAATTGAGAGCCGACTAGGAGAGGGATTCGCTTAAACCTTCCACAGCTGAGCTAGGGCTCGGGCCGCGTCCGATAGTGCGCGCTTCTCCGCGTCAGCTTGGGAAACCCCTAAAATCTTTCCGCGCTGAACGATGGGGGTGCGATACTGCAGCCTCTTCTTGGCAGCCAGATCAGCCTGATGAATGTCGCACACGGCTGTCTCGAACACACGTCTCAGATCTTCCGCGCGGAGGGCGATTCGCTTCGCTTCCATGTGGCGTTCTGCAATCACTGCTGTGTGAGCACCCCGCTTGCCAAACATAAGAAGAACGTAACGTACTGACTTAGCAATTGGTTAGCCGGCATCTTGGACGAGATGCCCAATCTGAAACCGCAAAAGCGATGCACACTAGTACCGTTGCTCTTGCGTCCGTTGGCTGGGAACTGCGGTGCTAGTTGACGTAAGCAGGCGTAGCGCTCAAAACCCCCAATCAGGTCAATGAGTGATATGGCGATATTTCACCAATGACGGGCTATCTCACATCTCGGCATTCCGGCGTGACGAACGTTTTCCATTCGTTCTTCCACTCCATCGCGTCAGAAAAGTGGTTCAGCAGTCGGGCTTCTGGGTAGGAGGTCCTCCCGGTTACGGTCAGGCTACCGCCGTTCGCGCTGTATTCGAATGATGCACCATTCACGGAGAAGTACGGGTTTATCGTGCGTTGCCGGTGTTGCCGCGGTGGGCTCTCCTGTTTACATCAACTACGGCCTCCGGCAGCCTGGGTCTGAGCCTAGTTGTCGTAGTTGACTATAACCGGCTAGAACCTGCGTTGCCGCTTGATCTTGGTAACCGGTTAAAACACTAGCTTCACACCAGCGCCAGCTTGTGTAACTGAGACACGCCTGCCGCCCAAAGACCTCAACGGTCCGCTCTGGTAGGAGTTGACAACCACAGGAACGGTGAACCGGACATGCCGGGTAAGTGCAAGTTCGGAATTCCAATCGAACTTGATCTGCTCCTGGATGCCGTCGTCCGCCGTCAACTGATAAGAAACGACGGATCGGACATTCCGGAACTGAAGACCGGTGCCGATGAACGGGTTGAACGACTCGCGAGCAGAATTAATGTAGTGGGAGGTTGAAAACCCGTTGGTGTTGATAACCCAGTTTGCTCCAGCGCCGACAATCAGACGGCCGAAGAGCTTGTAATAGCCTGACGCCTGCAAGGTCCCGGTGTGCCCTGCGCCTGCCGTAACGTTCGCGGTTTGGTAACCGCCGTTCACGTCAAAAAGAATGTGGTTGGAGCTAGATTCAAGTCCAACACCAGCCATGTAATTCTCAATGCTAGAGCCGGGTGCCGTCTGGATCGAGCCTACAACGTAAGGCGCGAATGCCTGGTTCAGAGTCGAGGTTGCCGCCGGTTTAGATTGAGCCCCCGCGACTTCTGTCAGAAAGGCAAGGCCCAAGAACAATATTGTGATCTTCATGATGATGACAAGCGACCTTTCAAGAACGCAGCGATGGACAGAGTATGTACGCCTCCATACAGTGTGAGCCGGCAGAAGAGCATTTGTTGCGTTTTAGAAGTTGTCGAGAAGATAAGATTCCAGCCAGTCCAGCCGGAACTGAATATCGCCGAGGTCGACGCGCAGAACTATTTGATCGGCGAGCAACTGGTTCTTAAATGCCAGAGCGCTGCTGGTGTCCAGCCCTTCGATATTGCGCAGCGACTTTTGAATGTCCGAGTCGTGTTCGAGCAAAGCCGTAAGCTGCGGGCGCAGGAACGAGAGGGTGTCCACTATCTGCCCTTTCAGAACCGCCGATTGCCGAGCTACATCATCGAACTGATTATTCTTAAAATCCAGGTATCCCGATGCGGACCGATCAAGGTGTGTGTTGGCGGAATGCCGCCCGAAATTGTAGGTCAGGCTAACCTCACCGAACCCGCCGAACTCCGAGACAGTGGTCGTGGAATTGAACTGCGCCAGTTGACGCCGTCCACCGCCGGACACTGTGAGGTCCCAGCCGCTTTCGCTTGCCAGTTTGGTGATGGCTTTCTGGTTCGCTTCGTCGGCGTGCAGCTTGTTGTTCACCAGCTCGCGAAGCGGCGGATCGCTCAGAGTTGGGACGTAGGGAAGAAGGCCAGTCAGTGCCGACGTGCGCCGCATATCCAGCCGCGCTCTCGCGGATTGAAGGTAATAGAGCGCAGGGCCGGTCACGTTATGCACCTGAACCATTTTTTCTTCGTCTCGAATCATGGTCTCCAGTTGGTCTGAACCTTGCTGGACTAAATTGAGCCGATGCATTAGCGCGTCTTTCTCCATCTTCGGTGCGGCGAAATAAATGCGCTGCTGTGCCTCGGTCGTCGCCACGTAAAGATCACAAGCAGCGCGTGCCGCTCTCGTTGTGAGGGGCGCTTTCAGATTGTTGGCCAGACTGCCGGTGAGACCGAAGATCAGCTGCGGGGGTGTGCCGGCGCTCGGTTGGGTTGGCCCCGCGATAGCCGATGGGCTGCGCAGCAGATCGCGCTGGCCATTCGCCTGCTCCGTAATGTACTTGCAATATGCTTTTTCCGCCGCTTCATTTTCTCCGGCGAAGACGGCGGTGCAGCATAACAGCACTGCGGCGATTAATAGAGATGCTTGCCTCATAAAAGGATGCCTTTAAGAAACGTCAAAATAAGAGCGGTTTGCTCCCCACAAAAAGCGTCTTTGATTTTGCGGAATCTGGATCGGTCAGTTCCAGTTGCACCAGGAATCCCCGCAAGTCAGTTTTGAAGATTGGATGGGTGGTGTGCTGTTCCCCAACGAATGTCGCCTTTATAACGCCAACCTGACGGCAGGCGATAAAGCTGAGGTAACAGTCATAAACCGGAGCGCCCGGGTTGGCCACCGCTTGATTGTCGTATGGCACCAGAGCCACATTGGTTCTGGCTCCTTGCATGGCAGTCCAGAGAGGCGTTTGTTTCGCCGTCTTCAAGGCCTGGTCGAGTTTCACCGCCTGGTTTCTTTCTGTCGCGATCTGTTTCTGGGCAGTGTCGATGACGATTCCCAGACAGGCGATTTCCGACTCCAGTTCGGCCTGCTTGTGCAGAGTGTCCAGGTACGTCGTCGAGGGAAGCGTCTTCGCCCAAATTGTGTCCTTCAGCAATGTGGTCGCGATCCTGCTGTCGGTGAGTTCCCCGTTGGACTTGACCAAGTTCAACTTCGCTTGCGTTGCATCGCTTTTGGTAATGAGTCCCGCTGCCAACTCGTGATCGATGCTGGCGTCAACGTCGGCGAACTGGGCCAGCGCACTCTGGGTGCTGGCGACGTCGGCGTTTTTCTGCTTGTCCAGGTTGGCGAGCACCGGACCGGTATCTCGCTTATGCCGGTTTTCCTGGGCAATTGCGGTGTCGATGGCCGGGAGAATCTTTTCAAGGTTTGCCTTATGCGACCGGGCTTCCGCCACCGTGCTTTCGAGCTTTTCGATGTCAAGCCTAAGGTCGTCAACGGTGTTCTGCGTGGTCAGAGTCTTGCCGATGAGGTCAAGCGTGTCCTTGTCAGACTGGGAGAGGATGACGGGCGCAACCCAGGTCTTGCTGCCGGCATAAAATGCGCTTCCCAGGCCGAATACGAGGACTCCGGCGAGAACTGCGTACAAGCTGACAATGGCAAAGACGCGGTAGAGCATGAGCACCGAACTATTGATGGCAGGTCTGATATTTTCTAGGTTCATAATTATTGTCCTGAACGCTTAACCCGTTTCTTGGTCCGGCTTCCCCAGTCGCTAAAGTCAAAGGTCAGCAGAGACAAGACGGTGAGATAGAAAGAGTTGATGATCCACCAGAATCCGAAGAATGCAAAGGTAAGCGGGTTGGCGATCTTTTGATCGGGAAAGTGTTTTGAGACAATCAGGTGCAAGACTGCGCCGGTGGCCATCGAGATGATCACTGTGATCGGATGCAAGAAGAACAGGGGATCGAAATGGGGGGCGATGAAGATCCCAAGGGTAAAGGTCAACAAGGTCAGGGGGGCAATGGTAGAGCAATAGACGCCGTTCGGGTGCACGGTCCCGAGGTGACTCCAAAGCAATTTGTAGGTCAGGAACAGATCGCGGACGCCACTTTTTCTCCAGCGGTACTGTTGCTTAAAGAACTGGGGATATTTATCAGGAGCATTGGTCCAGCAGCGTGCCTTCGTATTCACATAAGTGTCATAGCCTAGAAGAAGGGCGTGGTGGGTAATGTATCGATCTTCACCCTCCACGACTTCGACTCCAAACCAGTTCCGGGTAAGAATCTTTGGTTCGATCTGCTCGAATAAATGGCGTCGGATGGCAAGCAGGTAGCCTCCCACGCAGGTAACCGACTTCGTCCAGTTCTCATAGGTTTTCCACAAATCGAAGGCGAGGAAGTAGACGTAGGTCTGCACCTGAGTGAGGGAATTGGTGTTGGGATTTCGGATACCCACCGTGCCGCCAACAATTCCCATCTTCGGGTCGGCGAAGCACGACACCAACTGCCGGATGGTGTCCTTGGCGAAAATGCAGTCGGAATCGATCACGAGGATGATGTCGGAATTGGACACGTGGGACGCACCAATCAGGGTGCGGGATTTTCCCATGTTCTTAGGATTTCGCCGGGCGACGACACGGCCGGGGAAATCGGCGGCCGCTTTCTGAAGCCACTCCCAACTGTCGTCCCTGGAGCGGTCATCGGTAGCGATGACTTGGAATTTGTCCACCGGATAGTCGCATTCGAGAATGGTTCGGACGGAGTTGTAGACATCCGGTCCTTCGTTAAAGCAGGGGAGCAGGATGCTGACCGTTGGTTCGAGTGAAAAGTCCTGCTTCACCCCTGCCAACTGTGGATGGCCGATACGCATCACGACGGACCAGGCGTATTTGGCGAGGCTGAGAAAGAGGCGTAACCCGAGCACGCACAGGATGAAAGTAAGCACGCGCTATTTGGCCCCCAGGGGCGTGAATTTCACGGAGCGAACAAAGAAATAGCGCTCCACGTCGACGGCAGCCACGCCGCCCCATTTGTTGCTGTTGGTACCGCGGTGCTGAAGAATGATGTGTGCTGGATTTTGCGGCACGTGTTCGGTCTGGTGGGCGACTCTCGTGCCGTCGATGTAGACATCCACTGTTTTCGGAGACCAGACCAGGGAATAGTGCCGAAATCGAGTCGCCAGGGCAGGTTCGTCTACTTTGTCGCTGGTCTTCTGGAACGGTGTGGGATCGAAATTAGGATCGAGGTTGAACCACGAGCTTACCCATAAGGCATTCTCATTTCCCAGAAACTCCAGATCGATTTCGCTCTCCGACTTGTTGTAGTAAATAAAACCGGACGATACCGCCCCGGTTGAAGCTGTGCCGTCGCCCTGAGCGGTGGGCGAGAGGCTGCTCATGCGCATCTCGAAGTCGTAGATACCGAAGCCGAATAACTCCCTGGAAATGATCGCGCCACCCCGCGATTCGACACCACTGGCCGTCGCATGCTGCTGGACGGTAATGCGCAGCATCCCTTGCGTAA
>Ga0182024_10008163_pt1 | contig 22237 bp, 15 predicted proteins | sample P32metaG_FD_120480 | JGI IMG/M metagenome (GOLD analysis project Ga0182024, IMG submission 120480) | Permafrost microbial communities from Stordalen Mire, Sweden - P3-2 metaG (Illumina Assembly) | ecosystem: Environmental > Terrestrial > Soil > Wetlands > Permafrost | place: Sweden: Stordalen...
AAACGCTGCAAGGTAAAGACAGCCGGAGACAGCCGTGCCATTGACGAGCACCGTGCAGCACCCGCATAGTCCCTGCCCGCAGCTCTCGCGCCCTCCAAAAAGACTGAATTCGCGCTGCAGCACCTCGATTACTGTTTCGTAAACAGCAATGTTGGCGATGGCCGCGCGGCCATTCAAAGTGAACCGGATCGTGCGCCCTCGGTCATTCATCATTCACTCTCCAGAGGCCGGTTTTCTGCTTCGCGGATCGCCCTCAACACGCGCTCGGGCGTAAGCGGCAGTTCCATGATCCGCACACCAACTGCATCGCACAGAGCATTCGAGATCGCAGGCGAGACGCTGAACATCCCTGTCTCGCCAACTCCCTTGGCGCCGTAAGGCCCGTGCTCGTGGGGAACCTCCACAAGCCCCGCCGAAAGGTCCGACGGGATATCGAGCATTCCGGGGATTTTGTAGTCCGCGAAACTCGCGTTGATGACTTGCCCTTCGTTAAATTTCATTTCTTCAAATAAAGTAAAGCCGAGCTGCATCGTTCCCGCGCCATTCAATTGGCGTTTCGCGATGGCGGGATTAATCGCGCATCCCACGTCCCCCACATTCACAAGTTTCGTGACGCGGATGCGGCCCGTCTCCGTATCGACCTCGATTTCAGCCGCAGCTCCGGCCAGCATCCAGTAGGGCGTGATTTGCGGGGACTGCCCGGTCCGGTAGTCCACCTTTACATGCGGAGGCGTGAACGTCCCCATCCCAATCACGTTTCCGGCCTGCATGCCAAATCGCGCACGCATGACCTCGCCGATTGTCATCCGGACTCCGGCAATCGAAATAACTTCTCCGTCACGGAATTCGAGCTCTTCAACATTTGCGTGGAGGGCCGTGGCGGCAATCCTCAGCAACTGCTCGCGTGCGTCTTCTGCTGCAAGGCGCACAGCATTGCCCATGTGATACGTCGAACGCGACCCCAGAGTCGCCATGTCGTAAGGAGTCACGTCGGTATCCGGATGAATGACGCGCACCGTCTCTGTGGAAAACCCAAGCGTCTCGGCGGCGATTTGCGCCATCGCCGTGTCCGAGCCCTGGCCCATATCCACGGTGCTGATCGAAAGACAGCAGCTTCCATCGCCATAAACATTCACGACCGCGACCGAAGTAGTCGGCGAGATGCAGGCTTTGAAACCAATGGCGAGCCCGCGGCCGCGGCGGACTGTCCCCGAACCATGCTCGATCGGACGGTCCCAATCCATCCGCGCGGCGAGCTGATCGAGCACCTCATCGATTTCGGCGTTGGTCATGATGGTCCCAGTGGCATGCGGCCGGCCGTCGCGCAGGACATTTCGTCGCCGGAAATCCAGGGGATCGATCCCAAGAGAACGCGCGATGATGTCGTTCTGGCACTCGTAGGCCCACACGAGTTGCGAAATTCCGAAACCCCTCAGCGCGCCTGCGGGCGGATCGTTGGTATATATCGCATAATTTATGAGCGAGACATTTTCAATATCGTAGGGTCCGGCGGCGGTGAAGCCTGATTTCTGGGTGACGCGCGGGCCGATGTCCGCGTAGGCTCCCCCGTTCCACCACGTTTCGACTTCGCGCGCAATGATCCGGCCATCTTTCGCGACCCCCGTCTTGATTCGAACGGTCGCTCCGTGTTTCGTGATGGTGTAGAACTGCTCTTCCATCGTCAGGGCAATCCGGACCGGCTTGCGAACCAGAAGCGTGCAAGCGGCTACCAGCGCCTCGAGCTTGATATAGAGCTTTGCTCCAAAACCGCCTCCCAGAAACGCCGTGCGAACCCGCACGCGATTCTCAGGCCAGCCTAACAAGCGGCATATCTCGGCGCGGACAAATGACGGGCTCTGCGAGGAAGTATGAATCGTCAATCCATTCGAACCATTCATCTCAGCAAGAGAAACGATGGGTTCGAACGTCGCGTGAATCACCTTTCCGCTGCGAAAAACATTTTCAAAAACCTGGTCGGACTCGGCGAATCCCTTCTCGACATTGCCGTGGAGAACGCGGGCCTCGAGCGCCACATTGCATCCGGCTTTCCCTTTGAGGTGCTGAAGGTCGGGGAACATCCCGGCGGGACGCAGGATGTCGTGGATGACGGGTGCGCCCGGCTTAGCGGCAGCCACTTCATCGAAAACCGGCTCCACCGGTTCGTACTCGACCACGACGAGATCGGCCGCTTCCTCGGCCACATGCACGTCGGACGCGAGGACAACGGCGACGGGCTCTCCCACGAAACGGACTTTGTCGATCGCGAGGATGGGCTGGTCATGAAAAGCAGGGCCGTAGTATGGGTCCGGAATCACCGTTCGAATATCCTCGGCGGTGATGACTGCGTGGACGCCTTCGAGGGCCAGGGCGGCACTTGCATCGATTCGAACGATCCGCCCGTGAGGTACCGTGCTGCGGCAAATTTTGCCATAAAGCATACCAGGGACGCGCAGATGGTAAATATATTCCGCGCTGCCGGTTACTTTGGCATGGCTTTCCAGGCGCGGGATCGAGCGTCCCACTTCGCGCCGGGCGGGAGCCTTGCGCCTTTCTTTGGGCGGGGCTTCCACGGTCGTGCCGGCGGGTCCTTTAAGTCGCGTTGGCATTTTTATTCTGCCCCTGCGGATCGCGAGCGAGACGCGCGATCCAGGGCACGGCGTACGTGCACTCGCACCATCTCTCGCTTGTAAGCGGCGGTGCCGCGGATGTCCGATATGGGCTGCACTTCGTCCGCAGCCACGTCCGCTGCCTTTGCAAATATTTCAACTGTGGGAGATAAACCTTTCAATGCGGCCTCCGCGCTGGAAACACGCATGGGGCGCTCGGTTGCCGCGCTTACTGCGATGCGAGCTTCGGCAATCACACCGGACTCCAGGCGGTACCAGACCGCCGCCCCAACCGCAGGCCAATCATCGGCCGATAGCGCCGTAAACTTTTCGTACCAGGCATAAACGTTGGCCGGCTGCAAAGGAACGTCAACCTCAGCGATCAATTCGTCGCGTGCAATCGCGGTCTGGTAATAGCCCAGGAACAAATCGGCGACGTTGATCCATCGTTCGCCGCGGGAACTCACCGCGCGGATTCTCGCCCCAAGCGTCAGCAGGATTGGCGGAAGGTCCATGTGGGGATCGCCGTGAGCGAGGTGGCCGCCGATCGTTGCCACATTTCGAATTCGCACGTTCGAAAGCGTGCGCAAGGCGCGGCTCATCACGGGCGCGGCTTTCGCGATGAGCGGAGAATGTTCCAGCTCTGTAAGCGTGGCCATCGCGCCGATGCGCAGCCCGCCATTTTCATCGTTGCGCACGGTGCGGAATGCGCCGTTGAGCCGGCGCAGGCTTACGAGTCGCGTAGGCTGGAAGAGTCGCGTCTTCATCATCAGCATGAGCGCAGTCCCGCCGGCGATCGCTCGCACGCTCATGTCTTCGGGATCGAGCAGGGCGACGGCTTCGTCGATGGTAGAGGGTTCAACCAGTTCGAAGTTTTTCAAGCGTGGGTCTCCCGCGGCTCCTTCTCGATGGCGGCTTTCAGATTTGTTGCGAATTCCCGCGCGAGTTCGGCGCTTTTCGCCCGGAAGATGGGCTCGCCGAGCCCGCCCAGCTTCCCCGTCAGCGAAACGTCCGTCGAGTAAGCGATCGCCGTGCGTCCCTCGTCCGAACTGCCGAGCCGCATGGCGGCAGTTGCCACAACTCGTCCTGCGAGACCAATGGCGTCGCCTGTGATTTTCGCCTCAATTACGTCTGGCGGCTCGTTTTTCACAATTTCTACGATGACTTTGAAACTGAGCGCGATAAATGCGACCTTGCTTGTGACCACCGCGGAATATCGTCCCGGAGAAATTTCCTGCAGGTCATGGCATCCGGGAACGCACCGGGCCAAACGCAACGGGTCAGAGACGAATTCAAATGCAGATGTCCGGTCCACGTGCACGCTGACTTCCCCCGCGGTATGTAAGGCCATCCTGAGTAAAATCCTTGGCAACAGAATGAAATGTGATCCGAGGCTACTCCACGCGACGCCGCCGGTTTCGACGGCACACAACTATTCCACGGCAAAGCCGCTCGCTCATTTGGGCCTTATGTTCAAGCGACCTTGCAACGATAGCATGAATTGTTTTGGCCATCCATACGGCGGCATTGGCACTGGTTTGGAAACGCTTTGCCTGGAGCGCGCCTGAAAGGGGCACAGGGTTTTGTTCGATTTGAGTTATTGATTCAGCGCAAAAGTACCCGCCCCCAAAAAGGGCCACCGCTACAAAAACAACGGCTCCTTGCGGTTCAGTTTTGTAGCGGCCCTCCGTCCTGCGAGCTTCGGGACGGAGAGGGCACTTATCAATTCGAGGTCGATCGCTCCCAGCAAGTCACTTCGTTTGCGCTGACGACAAGACTCCGTCTGGCTGATGCTCCCAGTAGTCGATAAAGCTGAATACGTTGGAATTGAAATCTTCCGGATATTCACGGAAGTGAAAATGGCCGCCTTTATTTACCGTCAACAGACGCACCTTCGCATCTTTCTCCGCGAGGACATCGTAGAGTTGCCAGCCTAGTGGCCAATTGGCCACGGGATCGTTGCGGCCCCAGTAGATCAAGACGGGCATCGTGAGGACAGCCTCATTCCTGATGTGATTGAGTTTTTCGGTTTTCCATTCCACGATCTTTTCAGAGCCGGGTCCGTCTTCCGCTAAAGGCGCTCCGGCTCCCGCTTTCATCTTTGCGGCGGTCATTTTTGATTTCGGAGTGCCTCTCAGATAGTTTGCCGCTGCCCAGAATTCGTCTCCGAAAGTGGCATCCACAAAGGATTGGTCGATCGATTGCGCATACGTGAAGGTCTGCGCATTTTCGCCGCAGCTTCCGTTGTCTTGACCCTGTCGCGATTCTGCCGAGCAGTGAGCAAGGGCCATCGGGCGGGTAAAGGTGGTTGGAGGCATGGCCGCGGAGGTATCGCACATGACGATTGTCCTGACAGACTGGGGGTGCTCCTCCGCAAAATAGAGCGCCAATTCGCTGCCGCGCGACTGCCCGACCACGTGCACCTTGCCCAGCTTCAGCGTTTGGATGAAACCGTACATGTGATCGATTTCGCCCTGGATGTTGTAGTCCTTGTCATCCTTGGGATTATCCGTCAGGCCGGAGGCAAGTTTATCGATGGCAAAAACGTGGTAATGAGCCGCGAGTCCTGCAACGTTTTTCGACCAGGCATTTGCGCTGGAGCTGCCGCTGAATCCTCCGCCGTGAAGCATGATCATGGGCTCGCCCTGCCCCATTTCATAGTAACGCGTGCGGATGCCGTTGACGTCGACAAAGCTGGCTTTCAGACCATTAATTTCACCGTTTGGAGACGGCGCCGCCGCAGGCTGCTTCGCCGCGGTCATCGTTGGTTGCACCGGATGTTCCACGGAGTCAATGTAATGGATGACGTTGTAGTTGAACTCATCCGGATATTCCCGGAAGTTGTAGTGACCCCCTTTGTTCACGACGAACATCTTGGCCTTGGGGTTTTGCGCGGCGATGATGTCAAAGAGCTGCCGCCCCCGCTCGATCGGAGCGGACATATCGTTGCGTCCCCAGTAGACCAGTACAGGCATCGGCAGCAAACCGGAGAGCTTCACATTGTCATGAACCAGTTTTCTCCACTCGTTGAATTCCACATTCAACGGAAGCTTTTCGGCGGCTTTTGCCTTCGCCGCTGCTTCTGCCGACTTCGGAAGGCTGGCCATGTATTTTCCAGCCTCGAAGAATTCATCGTCGAACGTGCCCGGATTGGAGAGCGCTTGCACCCGACACTTCCAGAAATCGAATTCCGGCTGTCTCGGGCACTTGGCCAGGGGATCCGGGGTGTAGGGAGGAGTTTCCGGCGCGGCCGTGGAGGTATCCACGATAATGACAGTTCGAACGATCTCGGGATGTTCGACCGAGAGGAAGAACGCGAATCCGCCGCCGTGCGACTGGCCAACCAGATGAACCGGGCCGAGTTTCAGAGTTTGAATGAACTGGTAGAGGTGCTCCATCTCGCCCTGGAAGGTGTAGTCCGTGTCTTTTTTGGGATTGTCCGACATCCCGGAGCCCACGCGGTCCAACGCATAAACGTGGAAGTGCTTGGCGAGACCGGGAATATTCTTCGACCAGAAATTGGCGCTGGAATGGCCCGACCATCCTTCTCCGTGGACCAGCACCATCGGTTCACCCTGGCCCATCTCGTAATAGCGCGTGCGGATGCCATTCACGTCAACGTACTTGGCCTTCAGGCCGGCAACTTCGCCGTTTGGCGAAACGTCCGCCACGGCTGGACTGGCTACAAGCATTAAAAGCAAAACGATGGCGAGGCTTGAAACGTACAACCAACGAGACGGACTTGTTCTGGAGCGATCGGGGCGCAAGAGAAACGGAATTGCTTCAAAATTTCTGGTCTTCATTGGCATTCATGGCCTCCAGGGAATAATCTTTATTGCGCCTCGCTTTTGACTCGAAAACAATTGCTGCATTCGCAACAGCCACAGCAATCTCTGAAAAGCAGTGTCAAGCATCTGCACTCAAAATCGATGACTATTCCAGGCTGTGATGGAGGCGCTCATCGTAAGGGCTGCCGAGCATTGGGTCGAGCTGGCGGCGGAATTCAATCGTGTGCGCGGCGGCTATATGCGCGTCGTAGGCCGCCTGGGATTCCCAGACTTCGACGATCATGTGGTGATTGACGCGCGAGATTTGCTCCATGACTTCGATGCGGATGCAGCCCTTGTCCTTGCGGCTGTCCATCGCATATTGCTGAAGCAATTTTTTACCGGCGGCCAGGTTCGTCGGAATCATATCCGCATGGGTCACGACGTAAATCCTGTCGCGCGACCCCGGTTCCTGGGCGAAAGCCTGTCCCGCAAGCGCGAGCGCGGCTAGCATCATCGCGGCGACAAAGCGAAGCAAAGACCTTCGCATGGAAATCACACTCGATTGCATCGGCATTTTTACGACCTCCCGGAAATTGATTGCTCCATCATTGAAACGTTCGCGCATGGCTGGGCGTTCCAACGAATTCGATGCCCGCATGTATATCACGAAATTGGAGATTCTTCCGGATTACCGCTGGTTCCCGAGGGCTTGTGTATTTGCCCCGGGACCGAAGATGAAGGGCAAATTCGCGCAAGTCGAAATTTGTTCGAATGGCTTCGAGTTCGAGGAAATCCGTAAAACTGCGGTCAATTCGGGCGAGCCGCGGTCACGGCCACCTGGTCACCCTTGTCCGGGAGTCGCAGATCGCGATACATCAGTTGGGGAGGCCCCATGCGGACTCCAGGCTTGGCCCAATACACAGTCGAACCTTCAAATCCTTTAAACATTTGTCCCGTGGGTCCAGGGCCGGGAATTGTGTACATTTCAGCCGGGGGCCCTGAAACGGTCAGTGTGTAATATTGCGTTTCGGCTGCCGCGATTCGCGGGACTTCCCATACTGCGACATCGCCCGAGAGGTCTGGTTTCGGACGCTCTGGAAGTTTTGGATTGGGGGAAGGATCGAAACGGCCGGGCGTATTCGCGATTGACGGATCTATTCCCAATTGCGCGAGCGGCCGAACTCCCTTGAACCCTGTGCCAGTCGCCCCGATAAACTTCGTTCCCTGAGGAATCTTCAGGAAAATCGTGACTTCCTCGGCGTCCGTGCCCTTCTGCGCCACGCCATCGTTGAATACAGCCAACGTATAGGTCGTGTTCGGGCCCCCGGCGGGCCCGGCGAGCAGGGACGCGTTGATCGGGGCGCGCAACCCTGTGTCCAGCATGAATTGGTAAATCGTACGCAAAACCATTTCCGGCATTCGTTCTCTCGAGTAATTCCCCATGCGGCCATGTGGGAATTTGTCCGTATGCTCGTAGATCTGTTTTGCAAAGTATGCAAAGTCCGCGTTCTTGTTCACGCCTCCGACCCATCGGCGTGGAATGGCCAGCTCAGGCTCATGGCATTGCCCGCAACCAAAGGCGCTCTGGAGCCGCTGCCCCTCCGGAGCGTCGGCCGGCGGCGATTGCCAGCGCCACGGCCCAAACTGTTCCGCGCGCGGCAGAGTGGAGAAATATGCGAGGAGATCGGCAATCGTCTGCTCGCTGACTTGTGTTTCGGTGTACGCGGGCATCAGCCCATAGGGTTGACGGAGAGCTCGCTTCATCTGCGCTTCTGTGAATCCGCGGCCCGCGAGGTCGGGGCCCCACGCGCCTTCCGCTTGCACGCCATGGCAGTATTGACACATCTGGGCCTGCCAAAAGACTTTGCCATCGGCGGCTTTACCCACAGGGTCGGGCGCGGCGTGCAGGGTAAGTTGTGCGTTAAACGCGGGCGCGGCGAGAGTCACCGCCAACATCGCTCCCAGGAGTGCGGCAAATTTCCTCATCGTGAATCTCTTTCTGGAAAGCGAGACGATTTTCGCATTGTATCCACGCACGATATAGCGGCGTGTCTTTTTTTTCAATTGGAATCGTGGCATGGGATGGACTCCCTTTCGATGGAAACGTGCCCTCTCCGTCCCGAAAAGCGCGGGACGGAAAGGCCGCTACAAAACCACATCCGTGCGGTCGGTCTTGTAGCGGCCTCCGGCATTATGGGGGGGCAGAGATTCGCTGTTCATAGACCGTGCACCTGGATTTGGCAGGTGCGCATTCTGACCCGACTGATGCAGTAGATTGATTGACATTGGCTTCGGTCCCGCATACGATTTGCCTCAGCCCTTAATTCAGGATGTGGTGACGCGTCCCTGTCAGGTTTGAGGGTGTACTGGCACGGCCCCGCCTGTAAAGGAGATCAGCCGCAATGAACAAGCGAATGTCGTACCTCGGAATCGTGGCAATTTGTCTCGCCGCAGTATTGGGAATCGCGCGCACGAGCCACACGGCAGGAAAACCAGCCGCGGAAATTAAAATCGTCTCCGATGATATCGGCGGCGTGGTCACCAGCTCAAAGGGCCCGGAAGCGGGCGTGTGGGTGATTGCCGAAACGAAGGACCTGCCCACAGGATTCCGCAAAATCGTCGTCACCGACGATCAGGGCCGCTACGTGATTCCCCAGCTGCCGAAGGCGACTTACGACGTCTGGGTGCGCGGCTATGGGCTTGTCGATTCTCCCAAAGTAAAGGCGATGCCAGGAAAAATGCTCGACCTGACCGCCGTCATCGCGCCGGATGCGAAAGAAGCGGCGCAATATTATCCCGCTGCCTACTGGTATTCCCTGCTGCACATTCCGCCAAAGAGCGATTTCCCGGGCACGGGCGAAAAAGGTAATGGTATCTCGGAACGCATCGGCAGCCAGGCTGAGTGGGTCGAGCACATCAAAACCGACGGCTGCGAGTCGTGCCATCAACTCGGCGATAAAGCAACGCGAGAGTTCCCCAAGGGACTGGGGGCATTCGATTCGTCCTTTGCCGCATGGGATCGGCGTATTCAATCAGGCCAGGTTGGCAGCGCAATGAATACGTCAGCAACACAGATTGGAAGAAAGCGTCTCCTGACGGAGTATGCCGACTGGACAGATCGCATCAAAGCGGGAGAATTGCCGCAGGCCCCGCCGCGTCCGCAGGGCAAAGAGCGAAACGTGGTGATCACGATCTGGGACTGGTCCGGACAAAAGGATTATTTCCACGACGAAATTACAGTCGATCGCTGGAATCCCACGACGAATCCCAATGGCTTGGTCTATGGGGTCCACGAGGAGAGCACGGATCTCCTGACGATTCTCGATCCAGTGAAGAGCTCATTTACCGAAGTGCCGATTCCATCGAATCCGGGCACTCCGCTGATTGAGCCGGCCGAGGTGCTCGAGCCCTCACCGTACTGGGGATCCGAAGCCATCTCCACAGCCCGAGCGGCGGCGCACAGCCTGATGATGGATTCTCAAGGAAGAATCTGGACCGCGTCGCAAGTCCGCGACCACGATAACCCGGCCTTCTGCAAACAGGGATCAAGCCTGGAGTCGGCGATTGCGTTCCCAATAAATCGTGGCTCACGCCAAGTCAATATGTACGATCCCAAGACAAAACAGTGGACGCTTGTCGACATGTGCGCCAGCTCGCTGCACTTGAATTTTGCGAATGACGCGAACCACACGCTTTGGATTGGAAATCCGGGGAGCGACGTCATCGGCTGGCTGAACACTAAAATGTACGACCAGACTCACGATGCGCAGAAATCGCAGGGCTGGACTCCCCTAATTCTGGACACCAACGGAAATGGGAAGAGGGATGATTACACCGAGCCCGGCCAGCCAAGCGATCCTACCAAGGACACGCGGATCAAGGGCGGCTACTACGGCATCATTCCAAGTCCGGCCGATGGATCCGTCTGGGGAACAAAGTTGGGCTTCCCTGGTGGAATCTTTCGAGTGAACCCGGGGCCCGATCCGGCAAAGACGGCTCTTACGGAATTCTACGAGGTGCCCTGGAACAATCCGAAGGCCGCCGTGCAGGGCTTCTCGCCGCGCGGGTTGGACATCGACAGCAACGGAGTCGTTTGGACCGTCCTTGCCAGCGGCCATTTTGCCAGCTTTGACCGCCGCAAGTGCAAGGGGCCCCTCAACGGACCAACCGCAACCGGCCAGCAATGCCCGGAAGGCTGGACACTCTATCGCACGCCCGGCCCGAGCTTTAAGGGCGTGAGTGACGTGGGCAGCGCCGATACGAATTATTACAACTGGGTCGATCAATTCGATTCGCTCGGCATGGGGAAGAATGTGCCGGTCGCCACTGCCAACGACAGTGACGCGCTTGATGTTCTGGACACTTCCACCGGAAAGTTCATCGTGATGCGGGTTCCGTACCCGATGGGCTTCTTCGCCAAGAGCCTGGACGGCCGAATCGATAATCCAGAGACCGGCTGGAAAGGCCGCGGCTTGTGGTCCACGTATGCAACGCGCGCTCCCTGGCACATCGAAGGGGGCAAGGGCACAACGAGCAAGGCTGTCAAGTTCCAGTTGCGGCCCGATCCGCTCGCGAACTAGCTTAATTGTCGATCTCAAGCCCGGAAGCCGTTGACGCGGCTTCCGGGCTTTTTTTTCATTTCCGCCCGCATACGAAGCCATCTGCCTTTCCCCACGTCCTCCATAGAACTGCAGGAGCTGAAGCCCATTTTTTGTATGTCCCTGAATGTCGCGATTGAAGCCGCGACCCACACAGATTGATTGACGAAAGTTTGTGGAATTTGTCAGGTGAGGCTGTCTACTTCAGCTTCGCGATGCTGTTCCAATTCTGCGCGAGGTGTTCGGCGGTTCGCCAGGCGAGCGCCTGAAGCGTGAGCGTCGGATTGTGAGCGCCGCTCGTTCCCATCACCGATCCTCCGAGGATCCCAAGGTTCGGCGCCTCGTGCGAGAAGCCCCAGCGGTCGACGACATTTGTCTCGGCGTTATCGCCCATGCGCGTGCCGCCGTAGGCGTGCGTCGCCGGGCCCATGGTGCCGACGGGATTTCTGATCGTGGCGATGGCGCCGGCGGCTTTGTACCACCGCTCCATTTTGTCCTGTATGAAGGCAGCAAGTTTGTGCTCGTTCTCTTTATAGTCGGCGGTGATGCGGCAGACGGGAAAGCCGAGCGGGTCCTTTACTGTTGGGTCGAGGTCCAGATAGTTGTCCTCGTATGGGAGCGTGGTTTTTTGCAAGTACGCGGTGTTCCAGCGGTCGGCGTTTTCCTTGATGAATGCTTTCCAGGCCGAGCCCCATGAGGGCGCTTTGCCGAAAGTATTCATGCTGGCCGCGGCAATCGGCCTCCGATCGGAGTAGACCCACAGATTTCCCCCGCCGAGAAAATCGAGGCGCGCGTGATCGAAGTTGTCGTCAGCCCAGTTGTCGACGGCGACGCCCTGGGCCGGGAGGCCGTACCAGTTGCTCAGGTTCCAGGGAAAGAGCGCCGTCACGCTCGCGCCCTGGTTGTGGCTGAAGTAGTGTTTTCCCACCTGGCCGTGACGGTTCGAGAACCCACTCGGATACGGCTTCGATTTTGAGAGCAGCAGGAGCCTCACATTTTCGTAGACGTAGCTCGCGAGCAGAACGACCTTAGCTGGCCGGAAATATTCAACGCCGTCGACGAGATAAATCACTCCGCTCACGCGGCCTTCGCTGTCTGCCTCGAGCTTCGTGACGTGGGCCCGCGTGACCACGGTAAGGCGGCCCGTTTCCATCGCCTTCGGGATCGTGGTGACCGCCGTCGAACTTTTTGCGTCGACGTGGCAGCCGCCGCGATTGCAAAACACGTGGTACGCGCACGCCGAGCGATTCTGGTATGGCTGCGAATTGACGGCCGCGGGTCCGGGAAACGGTTGCCAGCCGAGACCACGCGCGGCACCCGCCATCAGTTCGGTGAATCCGGTGCCGCGCAGTGGCGGCATCGGATACTCGCGCTTGCGCGGACCCTCGAAAATGTTGCCGGCCGGGTCGAGTTTGCCGCCGAGGTTTCCCGCTTTGCCAGAAACTCCGATTTCGTATTCCACTCTGTCGTAGTACGGCTCGAGCTCTTCCAAACCGAACGGCCAATCCTCAACGGTCGATCCCTTGGGGATGCGCCCAGGTCCGTAGCGGCGCGCGGTTTCGCTAACCATTTTGAAATCCCAGGGATTGAGGCGCCAGCTCTGCGCCCAGTAGTGCAAAGTGGTGCCGCCGACGGCATTCATCATCGGATGAATGGCCGGGCGCGGGGAATAAGGCGCCGACGCGCTGGGCCTGTGCGTGGGAACTTCGTGGTTGGCTTTTTGCACTGCTTGCGGCCAGCCGCGGAAATTGTTTCGTAGTTCGTCGGGCGCGAAGTCGCGTTTGGTGAGCCAGGTACCTGCTTCGAGGCCAATCACTTCTAGCCCCGCCTGCACCAACGGCAGAGCGGCTATGCCGCCGGCCGCGCCCAAGCCGACGATGACCACGTCAGTCTCTTTGAGCTTAGTCGCCATCGGAGACGCCCCTTCGCGAAATCGTCTTCGCGGAAGCTTTCAGGAACATGTCGTAATCGTAGGCCGATTTGTGATTCGGCGCGGGAGCGATGTCCATGCGCTGCTGATCCGCCGAAACAACTGTGCGAACGCCGGGGTACCCGAGGAGATCCCAGCCGGCGAAATTTACGTTTCCTCCGTAGTATGGATCGCAGAACATGCCCTGGATCGTGTGATTGCGCAGCAAGTCGAAGAAGGCGGCGGAATTCGGCGAGAAGCCGGGGGCGGCGTTGCGTTCCATTTCAGTCAGTATGGCGTCTTGATCGGCGGGCGACAGGCTCACGAACGGTGCGCCTTTGGAGGCGCGCGCATAGGATTCGACTGCGGCGAGGCCGGCGCCATACGTCTGGCGCGAGGAGGCCAGTGCGCCGCCCAGAGCACGGTCTATGTAGTGAGCCGCGCCGGCTTCGGCTGCGCCCTGGCCATTCGCATCCGTGGGGATCAGGCGCGCGACGATGGCTTCGAGCGTGTCAGCTTCGGCAGCGCTCAGCGTTTCAAAGGGCCGGCGTGCCTGCATTGCAGCAACGGATGAGGCCTGCGGCGCGGCCGATGCGGCCGTTTCCGTTGAAGCCAGCGCGCTCGCCGGCGCCGTGGCTGCCGCCGCTCCCGCCAAACCGGCGCGCAGCAGATCGCGGCGCGAGAACTCGCGTTTGTCCATGACATCCCTCCCACTCGAACTGGCAAGAGTTGGCTAAAAAGTTTGGTCGCCGAAGATGGCCCGGCAATCACCCATCCGTGTTTTTGCCTCCGCGAATCCGCTGCGCTCGTCCGCACGCAACCTGCCGGGAAATTCAGTTTTGATTGTCTGACCGAGCGATAATTTATACCTGACCGCGAGAGTGTGCAATGCTCCAGCCCGAGTCTTGAATGCATGGTCTTCCTGGCGAGTTCGGGCGACAGAAATGTTTCGTTACAAGATTCGCGCCATCCATGCCGCCGCGCTCGAAAAGCAAGCCCGAAAACATTCCACTGATTGAATTCCGGAATTTTGTTCACGCGAACTTCTTGCGCTCCGGCTCGTCTTGGGTCATCGTATGCGGATACGGCGCAGTGCCCGCCCGGCATGCCCGTCGAAACCTGTCGCCATTTCAGGAGGAAACCAGTGATGAAGGAATTGCGTAGATACTTGTCTGAGTCCGCCGCTCAATTGGGAATTCTCGTCCTGCTGTGCGCTTCCGTAGTTGTTCCCACTGTTGCGCAACAGCCCGGTGGACAGGGCCAGCAACCGCCTACTCCTACCGTGACGGGCGCCGTGCGCAACTTCTATAACGTCGTCAAGAACAACATCATCCGTTCTGGAGACAAAATGCCGGAGGAGTTCTACAGCTTGCGTCCCGGCACGCAGGAAGAAGTGCGCACCTTCGGACAACATCTCGCGCATGTCGCCAATTACAATTATATGTGGTGCGCCGAAGCCAAGGGCGAAAAGAATCCCAATGCCGGCATCAACCTTGAAAAAACTTTGACTGCGAAGGATCAAATCCTAAAGGCTCTGCGCGCCTCCTACGATTACTGCGACGGAGCGTATAGCGCTTTGACCGAAGCCAATGCCAGCGAAGTCCTCACCATTACGCAGGAAAGCGGCCGGCAGGTGCAGCAGACGCGGGCGGGGCTGCTCCTGCTGAACATTGCTCACAACGAGGAAATGTATGGAAGCATTGTGACCACGCTGCGGATCAAGAACATCGTGCCGCCCTCTTCCGAGCCGCGCCCGCAGCGCCCGTAACCGCAGCAGGAAAGGTAGTTTCAGTAGCAGTTAAGAGTGGCAAGCTGGGTGCCCCATCTTTGCTGGTTTTGCAAGGGTGGTGGGTCGGCCCCTCCCTCTCCACTTTCTCCGTTGTCGATGAATCTAAACCCCCACCCTTTGCAATGCACAAAGGGTGGGGCACCCGCTAAGGTGCTCTACAAACAAAATTCGCAGCGTCGTCCGTGCTTCCAGACCCTTTGTAAGTGGCGACCTGAGGGTAAGGGCATAGAGGACGCGTCCGGTCGGCGGCTCCACTCGTGAGGTGGGACGCGATAATTCTTTCAGGTGCGGTCCCTTTCGCTACCCAATCCTCGATCGCGCCCATCTTGTCAAAATTGTCGGTACCTGGGCCGCCCTGGCAATGGTTCATGCCGGGCACCATGTACAGCTCGATTGATTTTCCTACGACGCCCGACCCAAATATCCTGACCACATCGTTGAAATAGTTGACGCTGTTCATCGCAGTGACTTGCGGGTCAGCCCATCCGTGGTACATCAGCAGTTTGCCGCCGCGATCGAAGAACGGCTTCAGGTTGGGCTCCGTAAAATCGAGCAAACCATTGTCAGTTTTGATGGCAAGGTCAATATCAGTCGCGGGATTGAACTCATGCCAATCCCAATTCGCATCCTTATATACTACGTATTTGTAGGTCTCGATCGAATACCTGAGCGGCTCGGGGCCTGCCAAAATCGCCCAACCCATTTCCGATCCCGGTTGCAACAATGCTGGAGTTACTTGAGCGCCGGTTTTCGGGTCCTTCACCGGCGCGTAGAGCGCCCGGACAGATTCCACCTGAGCCTGCGTCAGGCAGTCGGGGCCATCCGCACCTTTGCAAAGGAGGGCCTTTGGGTCGAAGTGACACGCCAATGGATTCTCGATGACGCCGTCCTTCACGCCATCGAGCGAATCGCAATTCTTTAGGACAGCGTCGTGAATCATCGCGTATTTCGCGGGCGGGATGTAGCTGTCTTCGCTTCGGTGCGTGAACATGTTAACGGTCATGCGAGCGACCATGAGACGCATCCAGTTGATCGCCGACGCACCGGCCACGATCGCGTCAAAGTCCGTTGGGAATTTCGCAGCCTCCGTAATTCCCTGCCGGCCGCCCGTGGAGCAGCCATTCCAAAACGAGAGCGCCGGCGCGCCGCCGTAATAAGCACTCACGATTGCTTTCGCTTTCACCGTCATCTCGTGAACCGCGCGGTATGCCATGTCCACGACCTTCTCAGGGTGGCCCAAGGCAAATGCCGCTGTGTTGCCTTCGTGCCCCGTGTCGGTGCTTACGGATGCATAGCCGGCCGTCACGGCAGCGGCCAATGCTGGATAACTGATGACCCCGGCCCAGCCGCCATTGCCAACTGCTTCAAATTTTCTGTTCCAGCCCGAGGACGGCATCCACACTTCGATTTTGATCTCGGAGTCGCTTGAGGGAGTGAGAGTTGCCTTCACGCGGCAGAAGGCGGGGAGCGTCTTGAAAGCAGCGAGCGCTGAGACGTTTGGCGTGTCTCCGGGCGGAGTAAATGTCCCCGCAGTGACTGTTTGAGCTGCATTGATCGTGACGCCCGAGAGCTTCAAGGCAGACAGGCTTTCACAAGTGGCGGCGGCAAGCGTGGGAGGTGCCATCAGCGGTGTAACTGCCAGCGCGGCGATGATAAGAAACCGTTTGGTGATCGGTGAGGTCATTGGTCGCGTTCTCCTTTGCCCGCAAGCAAGATTGCCAATGAGTATGAGGATTATTTTCCTAGAGGTCCGGCGCGTCCTTCGAGCGCGCGATCGGAGTCCCGATGGGGCCGCTTGGCAACGGGCCTGGCGAGGGGGGACCAATTTCGGACTCAGCGTCATGCCTGCGGCTGATTACGCGGGCGCCCCACCGTTTCGCGTCTTCCATGTAAAGGTAGAACACAGGCGTGAGGAAAAGCGTCACGAGTTGGGAAAACGCGAGCCCTCCGACAACCGACACTCCCAGGGGCCGGCGCGCTTCGCCTCCGGCACCAAAGCCCAATGCGATTGGAAGAGTCCCCATCAGCGCCGCCATTGTGGTCATCATGATGGGCCGGAAGCGAACCAGGCATCCCTGATAAATCGCTTCGGCGGGGCTTTTCCCGTCCTTGCGCTGCGCTTCGAGCGCAAAATCAATCATCATGATGGCGTTTTTCTTGACGATGCCGATGAGCATCATGATTCCCACGAATCCATAGATGTCGAGGTTCATATCGAGGAGCGGCGAAATCCAGCCCTTCGAAGCGGCAGTATGGAAAAGATACAGCGACAGAAGCGCTCCAAAGCCCGCGGACGGCAATCCGGACAGAATCGTGATCGGATGCAGAAAGCTTTCATAGAGGATGCCGAGAATGATGTAGATCACAAGGATGGCCATCGCGAGCAACATGCCAAGTCCCGCAAGCGACGATTGAAACGCTTGAGCGTTGCCCTGGAATGTCGTCGTGGTGGTCGGCGGAAGAGCCTGCCTCGCCAGATCGTTGATTTCGGAAACCGCGTCTCCAATCGATGTTCCAGCCTTCAGGTTAAAGGAAATCGTTACCGCGGGCAGTTGTCCAAGATGGTTGACCGAAAGCGGGCCCAGCGTCGGGCTGAGTTTCGCTACAGCGCTGATGGGCACGAGCTGCCCCGTCGCGCTTGGGAAGTCCTGCGATCCTGTTGACGAGTGAACGTAGAGAGAAGCAATTTTGTTCGCGTCGCGTTGATATTCGGGTTCCAGCTCCAGGATGACCCAATACTGGTTATTCGGCGCAAAAATCGTAGAGATCTGCCGCTGGCCATAAGCGGAATAGATCGCGTCTTCAATTTGATTCACCGTGACTCCGTAGGACGACGCGGCGTCGCGGTCGATTTCGACGTTGATCTGGGGATTTCGGATCTGGAGATCACTGCTGACGTCCGTGAGGCCCGGGAGCTTGCTCATCTTAGCCGTGAAATCCTGGGCAGAACTGTAAAGTTCATCCGTGTGCGGGCTCTGAATCGTGAATTGGTAGAGCGCCTTGCTTTGCAGACCGCCGATGCGGATCGGGGGATCGTTGCGTAGATACGTCACCATTCCTGGAACGGTAGCGAGCTTGGGGCGCAACTCATTGATGACCTGGTCGACCTGCTGGCGCTCTGCCCGCGGCTTCAGGCGGATGTTGAGCCCCCCCTGATTGAGGGTTCGGCCACCCGAGCCGATTGACGACAATACGTAATCAACCGCGGGATCCTTTGCGACGATTTCGGCGATCTCATTCTGGTGCTCGACCATGGCGTCAAACGAGATGCCCTCGATCGCTTCCGTGGTCCCGTTGATCTGATCGATATCCTCGCTCGGCAAAAATCCTTTCGGAATAATGACTGCAAGATAGTAGGTGCCCACCGCCAGGGCCACGGAAAACATCATGGTTGAGAACTTGTGGCGAAGCGAAACCTGAAGGCAACGATCGTAAATCCGCTCGAGCCCCACCTGCATGGACTCAAAGAAATTATAGAGCCGGCCGTGCCGGATCTCGGAGTGTGGTTTCAAGAAGCGGCTGCAAAGCATCGGCGTGAGCGTCAGAGACACAAATCCTGAGACCAGGATAGCCGTCATGATGGTCACAGCAAACTCGTGCAAGAGCCGGCCGAGAACTCCCCCCATGAACAGCACCGGAATAAACACAGCCGAAAGTGACAGCGTCATGGAAAGGATCGTAAAACCGATCTCTCCCGAACCGCTGATGGCGGCTTCCATCACGCCTTCTCCCTGCTCCATGTGGCGCACGATGTTTTCGAGCATCACAATCGCGTCATCCACCACGAAGCCTACGGAAAGAGTGAGCGCCATCAGAGAAAGGTTATCGATCGAATAGCCGCACAGGTACATCACGGCGAAAGTGCCCACGAGGGAGAACGGAAGCGCGAGGCTGGGAATCGTCGTCGCCGATATGTTGCGCAAGAAAAGGAAGATGACCATGATCACGAGGAAGAGCGCCAGCTCGAGCGTGAACTTCACATCGTCCACCGAGCTGCGGATCGTGGTCGACCGGTCGAAAAGCACCCTCATCTTAACGGAGGGAGGCAGGGCTGCCTCTAAACGAGGAAGCATGGCCTTGATGCCATCCACCACTTGCACGGCGTTCGTACCCGGCTGCTTAAAGATCACCATCGGGATGGCGGATATGCCCTGCGGGGAGCTCCCATCATAGAAGTAATTCACGTTCTTATCGTTTTGAACGCTGTCGATGACGCGGCCCAGATCCGATAGCCTGACCGGAGAGCCATTGCGGTATGCGACGATCAACTTGGAATAATCGGCGGCGTTGTAAAGCTGACCCTGGGTCTGCACCGTCGGCGCGCGCTGCGGGCCCCAGATCGTGCCTGTCGGAAGATTTACGTTGCCGTTGGTCAGGGCGTTCTCGACGTCATCAATGCCGATTCGCCGGACCGCGAGGGCCTGGGGATCCAATTGAATGTGCGGCGCGTACTTGAACTGGCCATAAATTTGTACGAGAGCGACGCCGTTGACCGTGGAGACGCTCGGCCCGATGAAGGTCTCTGCGTATTCATCCACCGCGGAGAGCTGCAACGTGTCCGAAGTCAAGGCGAGGAAGAGGACCGGGTAGTCGGCGGGATTTTGCCGGTAGTACGCGGGCGGGGCCGGCATGTCCGGCGGCAACTGACGGGCTGCCTGAGAAATGGCGGCTTGCACATCCTGCGCGGCGCCGTCCAGGTTGCGGTCGAGATTGAACTGCAGCACGATCGACGTTGCGCCAACCCGGTTCGAGGAAACCATCGAATCCAGGCCGGCGATATTGGAAAATTGTTTCTCCAGCGGCAAGGCAACCGCCGCGGCCATGGTATCGGGATTCGCGCCGGGCAGGTTCGCGTAAACGTTTATGGTTGGATAGTCTACGTTGGGTAGATCGCTTACAGGCAATACGCGATAACTTGCGATCCCGAACAGCAAGATGGCGATCATGACTAGCGTGGTCGCGATCGGCCGTTTAATAAATAGTTCGGGAATGCTCATGTCTGGCTCCCGTTAAATTGGGTCAAGCGTCTGTCACCGCGGCTTAGCAAGACTTGGATCGCTTTGCGGGGGGTCCGCGGCAGCGCCCTTTTGAGCTGCCGAGCCCGCTGTTTCTCCTGGACGACTCTCCGGTCCAGGATCGCTATTCTTGACCTCAATTTTCGCGCCGGGCACCAGATTCACCTGGCCATCGATGACGATGACCTCGCCGGGTTGGAGGCCCTTCTCGACCACTGTGTCATTGTCGATTGTCCTGCTCGGTACAACCGTGCGCTGTTCCACAATGTTATTCGCTTTCACCACGTACACGTACGAATTCTGCTGGGTCGTGATGATCGATTGCGCCGGGGCCACAATGGCGTTCGGCTGCTGCGAGAGCGTAAGTAGGACACTGACGTACAGGCCGGGCCAGAGCCGGTTCTGTGAGTTCTCGAAGGTCCCTCTCAGGTGAATCGTGCCGGTCGTGGAATCCACGAAATTGTCAACGAATGTCAGCGTGCCTTCCACATCGCGGCCGGAATCCTGGGGTATCTTGACGGTGACGTGCAGCGCGCGGCGTTCAATGTCCGCCTTGATATCAGGCCAGTACTGTTGAGGAACGGTAAAATTAACATAAATCGGATTCACTTGATTAATGACCACGATCGGGACGTCCGCCACTTTGACCAGGTTGCCGGCTTTCACCATGACGGTGCCCGTCCGCCCGTCGATCGGCGATTCGATTGTGCAGTATTCCAGATTGAGCTCCGCGGTCTTCACGGCGGCCTCGTCGGCATTCACCGTGGCATCCGAGGCATCCGCCGCGCTGGTGAAGGAATCTACCTGCTCCGCCGGAATCACCCCCTGGTCGAAAAGCGTTTTGTAACGCTGCGCCTGGGCGCGATTGTACGTCCCGGTAGCCTTATCGCGGGCAAGCGCGGCCTTGGCCTGCGCCAACGCCGCTTGATAGGGCCTCGGGTCGATCGTGAGCAATACTTCGCCCTTCTTGACGAAGTCGCCTTCCTTAAAGTGGATGTTCTGGACCTCGCCGGCGACTTGCGCACGGATGGAGATTGTGGAAATCGCCTCGACGTTTCCGACTGCCGTCACCTCGACTGGCATCGTCTTTTGGATGACTCTGGCAACCGATACCCTCGTCGCAGGTCGCGCTGGAGGCGCCGCCTCTTGCTTTGCGCAGCCGGAAGCGAGCGCCGCGAAAGCAACCAAGTGGATCGTAGCGCGCACCAGGCGGGCCCAACACCAGTGTGCCCTCAAGTTCCCAGGGGACCGAGTCATGATTTAGAAGACCACCTATTGAATTGGCGCATTATCCCCGACTTTGCTCAATACCCATTCTGTGAGATGTTCGACGCCCAACAGTCCAGCCAGGTTACAGGCAAGACGTCGCGGCTGGAAACAATCTCAGCAATACCAGTGCCTTAGCGCGGATTCACTCACGGATCGTCCCGCGCACACCCAGATTCATCGACCCGCACACGCTCCACCCCAACGCTTGGATGCTCCTAATTTGCGATTATTATAATACAAGTTGGGTCGCTACTATTCGATTCGTCGGAATGTTCATCGCGACCTGTTTCCCCGCCAGTTCATTAAATCTCGTAACAATCTGGTTTACCCGGGAGGGCCTCAGGTGTATAAGGGGCCCACTGGGATCACCACGGAAATTTCGGCCAAAAAAAACGAAGGCATTGTTCCCGATGGAGAAGGAGGCGACTTTTGAAAAGCAGATTCCTGATGATTCTTGTTCTGGGAATGGGAACTTCGATCTTTTCTCTTCCGTCGCTCGCGCATCACGGCTACGCGGCATATGACACGGACAGGAAAGTCACGGTCAAAGGGACTGTTACCGAATGGTTTTGGGCCAATCCTCATTGCGTGCTTCAGTTTGACGCGACCGATGATCACGGCCAGGTCGTGCATTGGGGCGCGGAGACTGAAAATCCAACGACGATGACGCGCCAGGGCTGGACAAAGGAGTCCATAAAGACTGGGGATCAAGTGACCGTCACCGTGCTGCCGGTCAAGAACGGCAAACCGATCGGACGCATCGTCGAGGTCGTTCTCTCGAATGGCACGAAGTTGGCGGGCCGCGTAAATCCGGCCACCGAAGTGAAACCGGAAGATTCTGCGAAATAGGGATGGGCCCCGGCAGCACCGAAATTGAATCGAGGCGCTGGTTTCATGCCGTGGAAAGGACTCGCACGATGTTAAGGCGCTTTGTTGCTTCGGGGTTTGTGCTGGCGGCGTTGCTATTCGCGCCAGCGATCCGGTCTCAGACCGATAAGCCAAAATCGCCGGACCCTACAGGACCCGGACTCGACGGATGGGGGCGTCCCATCATCCCGCCCGCAAAGGATCAGAAGCCGGGCCCGGCTCCAAAGCATGACCTCTCCGGAATATGGGATCCTGCCGGCGTGACCGGAGTCCAGGTAGTCGGCGCGGGGGCGATGCCGGATGACGGCAAGCCGGAACATAAGTTGCCTTACACCGCGGAAGGGCTGGCAGCGCTGAAGCTGACGAAGCCAAGCAATGGAGTCAGAAGCGTTCTGCCGGCGGAGACAAATGATC
>Ga0182024_10008164_pt1 | contig 22235 bp, 23 predicted proteins | sample P32metaG_FD_120480 | JGI IMG/M metagenome (GOLD analysis project Ga0182024, IMG submission 120480) | Permafrost microbial communities from Stordalen Mire, Sweden - P3-2 metaG (Illumina Assembly) | ecosystem: Environmental > Terrestrial > Soil > Wetlands > Permafrost | place: Sweden: Stordalen...
ACCATCCCGCTCTCCCTGGCGATGTTCGGCCATGCGGGCGCGTGGCTGAAGCACGTGGTCTCGAGGGGCGCCGGGTTCCTGGGGGTCGCTCTCGCCTGCACCATCGGCGTCTTTCTCGCCGGCGATGCTGTACTGCAACTGAATCTGAGCGCCGTTGGTCTGGGAAGCGGGCTCGAGGCGGCGCTCCTGCTGACGTTAGTCATCTGTCTCCTCCTATTCCTAGTTTCAAGGACCACCCTCCTGAAGGGCATCGGCATCGCTTACGAAGGGCTGACAGCGGGAATCGCGCTAGGGGTCCGGAGGCGGTCCGGTGGTGCCAGCGCGACCGTAGAGCTGAAGACCGCGCCCACCAAGCAGATCCGCGAGAAGGAGAAGCCCGAAATGGTCCGCGCAGAGACCATCAGGTTCCAGAGGCTGATCCAGTCCCTCTCCTCCGCCTGCGACAGGGTCGAGTTCACGATGAGCTTCAGGGAAGGCAGGGGGAGGGTCCTCTTGTCGGCCACCAGCCGACAGGCACTCCCCGGGGAACTTCAGCATCAGCTCCTCGCGATGGCGAGAATCCATCTCCCGGAATACAGTGCGGCAGTCTGTAAAGACGTCGAACCGGGCGCAGGTGCGAGCCGCTCCCTCTCCATCACAGGGGTGCCCGAAGCCGTCGAGAACCCTCTCGAACCGCTGTCTAGATACTTCATCGAGAACGGGCTGGCGGGCGACTATGTAGTCACCCTGGAGCGGTCGCGGGTCAACGTCTTCCACAGGATGGCCGCGAGGAGCAGGCAGAGGAGAGTGGCGCGCAAGTCTGGAGGGCAGCTGACGAAGCAGGCGCCACTCTCGGGAGAGCAGGAGTCCGCCCCCATCCGGGACCACGTCGAGGAGGTGAGGCTCGAAGAATCGGCGAAGCTTCTGGAGCGCACAGAGTCGAGGCTGGCGCTGAAGTGCTGGGTGACCGTAGCCGCATATGCCGCGAGCCAGCCCGACGCAGAGCTGGCGGTGAAGGGCGCGTCATCGGTGATCATGGGGTCGCTCTCGGGGCACAGGCACCTGTCGGCTCTCAAGGTCGGCGCACTGAGAGACGCCCGGGCCGCCATCCCTCACGGGAAGCCCACTCTGCGCCTCCCGGGCGAGGCGGTCCCGTACGTCTGGATCCCGCAGCATGCGATGGGCACCGCGATAGCCCCGTCCGCTGAGTTCGAGCTGCCGCCCAAGCTCGAGGGCGAGGTCGAGCTTGGGAAGGTCGTCCTCCAGTCCGGCCCGACGAAGCAGGAGGCGCGCATCCGCATGGACACGCTCACCAAGCACACCTTCCTCACGGGGATGACGGGGACCGGGAAGACGACCTCAGCCTTCAACCTGCTCATCCAGCTGCACCGTCTCGGCGTGCCCTTCCTCGTCATAGAGCCCGTCAAGGACGAGTACCGGGGGCTCGCCGCGGCGGTCCAGGGGCTCCAGGTCTTCACACCCGGAGACGAGGACACTGCGCCTTTCCGGCTCAACATATTCGAGCCCCCGACCGGGGTGCGCATCCAGACCCACCTGGAGAATCTCGAGGCCGTCTGGAACGCCTGCTTCGTGATGTACTCGCCCCTGCCCCTCGTCATCAAGGAGATTCTGGCGGAGACCTACCGCGCCTGCGGCTGGAGCGTCAGGCAGAACAAGCGGGGGCGGCCGATAACCCTCGCCGACTTTCGGGCGCAGTGCGAGCGGGTCTCGAGGCGGTTGGGCTACGAACGGAAGGTCCTCATGGACATCGAGGCCGCATTGAGGACGAGGACGACCAGCCTCACGCTCGGCGGGAAGGGGCCGCTCTTCGACACCATCGCCTCGACGCCCATCGAGACGATACTCAGGCGCCCCACCGTGGTCGAGCTGCGGGCGATACAGAACAACGAGGAGAAGGCCTTCGTCGCCACCCTCCTGCTCATGAACGCCGTCGAGTACATCGAGGCGCGGGGCAGGTCCAAGGAGCTCAGGCACCTCACCCTGGTCGAGGAAGCGCATCGCCTCCTGCCGAACGTCTCGACGCAGAAGGGCGACCCCGAGGCGGCCGACCCGCGCAAGGCGATGGTGGAGCAGTTCGCGAACATGCTCGCCGAGGTGAGGGCCTACGGCGAGGGGCTGGTGCTGGTGGAGCAGATTCCCACGAAGATCCTCTCGGACGCCATCAAGAACACCGCCACGAAGATCGCCCACCGGGTCCCCGCCGCCGACGACAGGGAGGTCCTCGCCGGGGCGATGAACCTTACCGAGGAGCAGTCCTCGGTCTTCACGGCCCTGAGGCCGGGCGAGGCGATAGTCAGCGTGGAGGGCCACCCGCTTCCCATCAGGGTCGACGTGCCGAATGTGGCCGAGATGCTGGGCGTGCCGGCCAGCGGGGTCTCCGACGAGGAGGTCAGGAGGCAGATGAGCGAGTTCTACCTCAGGAACCCGCTGCCGAGGAGGCCGCCGGGGACGCTCGCCGACGAGATCCTCGGGATAGTGGAGTCAGGGGCATTCGAGACGGGGTTCAGGCGCTCATATGAGGAGTGGCGCAAGACGGGCGCGACCGAGCCCCTCTCAGAGGTGCTGCAGATAGCCGCCAGAAGCTGCGCCTCGGTGGGGAAGGACGACGACGAGGTGCTCGGGGTGGCCTCGAAGGTGCTGATCCTGGCGGCGGAACGCTATCTAGAGCTCGACGACGAGCGAGTCGAGTTTCCTGCCGCGTTCATGCAGCAAGTCGAGAGGTCGATGAGGAACGGCAGAAAGGCGTGAAGGTCGGGATGAGGCGGACGAGGGACGCGAGGTCAGGGCTGGGAGCCTCGAGGAGCTGCGGGAGAGGATCAACAAGCAGCATGGCGAGGCTGGCGAGGGGGAGGCGCCGCACGAGGAGGTCGCCAGTGTCGGTTCTGTAGAGAGGGGCGAAGGGTCGCTCGATTCCAAGCCTGAGCTAGCGGAGGAGCCGGGCCAGAAGCTCGAAGAGCTGAGGCAAAGGATCAACGCGAAGCACGCCGAACGGGAGGGCGAGAGTCCTTCCGGACCCGATTCAGGTCCGGGAGAAGCGTCCAGGGAGACGGAGCCGACACCAAGGTTACGGGAGGAGCCCGAAGTCCATCGTGAAGGAGAGGATGGGGAAAGTCGCCCCGATGCCGAGCACGACGCCCAGGGTGATGACGGCCATGAGGATGCCGCCCTCGCTCGAATCGAGGAAGCGCCAAAGCAAGAGAACGATGCTGACGACAGACGGGAACGAGTCGAAGATGAGAAAGAGCCGCAGCGTCCAGATGCAGCCCGCGACTCCCATGATCCACAGCAAAGTACCCTCGATGCATATGAAAACCGCGAGCCTTGGGTTTCCAATGCTGAAAATGACGCTCCAGCGCCCCGGCAGGAGGGAGATGCCTCGAAGCCTGAGGAAATCCGCGATGCCTCCCAGGATAGCAGGGTCAGAGTCGGTGAGCGTGGTGGCGCTAATGAAGTCCTCTCTGATATAGAGGAGATGTGGCGACCTTCAGGCGAAGCAGGGGCGAAGAGTGGAGATGCACCGGAGCGACCCTACAGCGATGACGAGCTTCCGAAGCAAGCCCAGAGTCCAACCAGCCCAGGTGAAGGGCTACACACAGAGACCACCGAAGCGAGCCCCATTCGAGAAGATACATTCCAGAGGCCCCGTGAAGAGGGCCGAGACACGGAGGTCGCGTCGAATGGCGCGGAGAAACACGTCTCGATTCAGCAGGAAGCCCGGCAAAGAGTCGGTGGAGAAGATGGTCCGGATCCGGCGGAGGTGCGGAAAGAGGACACTGGTACACGCCCCGAGGTCGCGAATCCTCCTTCCGGCATCAGCGGGGATGAGCCCAGGGAGGTCGAGTTTTCGGCGGCTCTACAGGAGAAGCCTGTCGCAGTCCAGCGGGAAGAGACGGAGAAGGTTGAGTCAGAGGAGAAATACATCGCCTCTTTCAAGGCTACAGCGCGCGAGATGCCCAGAAAGGACGGCGCGAACATAAGGTTCGATGTAGAAAAAACAACGTTCGAAAAAGTGACCGGTGTAGATTTCCGAGAAGGAAGGACGTATGAGATTACTGGGGCGATCGGCGACGAGACGCCATTCAGAACGATTCATTCGAGGAACGAGGGTAGACGGCTGTACATCACCGCGCCTCCGGAGGCGTCCGATAGGTTCGAGGTTGGACGGACGTATGAGCTGAAAGTCCGCTCAGTCGAGGAGAAGCGTACGTACAGCGGCTTCGAGCCCAAGGAGGGGCAAGTGTGGTTGCAACTCCAGAAGCACGCCCTTGAATCGGTCGGGATCGACATCAATAGCCTGAGGGAAAGCGGAGAACACGATAAGATCGCCGAATTCACGATGCGGAACCTGTCGCGTGAGCTGGTCGAGATGATGAAATTCTATGCGCGAGTTGACCCAGAGGATGGTGCGACGCTAAGGCTCAACAATGCCGGGATAACCAAAGATGAGAAGTTGGAACTTGTCGCGGGCAGGATCTACGAGATACAGGATTTCGTCAAAAGCTTTAGTGAGCATAAGGGAAAGGAGCTGCAAAACGTGGACATGTTGTTGGATGAGAACGGCAAGCTGGCGCTGCAGGTGGACGGCAGGTCGTTCGAGTTCAAGAACTTCGAGCTGGATGCCCAGACGCTGAGGGCGTTCCTGAAGGGAGAGATAGAACCACACAAGCACGACTTTCGTTTCATATACGATCCGATCGAGGGCACGATCACGACGAAGACCAGCAGCGGGAACGTCATTGGGGGATTTGATTCGTCGGAAAGGTACGGTCTTTCCGCGAGATACATCTCCAGAAAGCGTCCCTCGTTTAGATCGTCAATTGAGACAGCTCAAGAACGCCCCATAGTAGAAAGATTGGAGGTTCGGCGATATCAGGGGAAAGTAGAGCGACTCGAAGAGCGAAAGATGCCTGATAACATTCATTCTTTCACAATAAACGAATCTCTGCGCGCTTCCTTGCAGGTTGATCTCGAACCTGTAGCAAATGACGACCACGCATCGAAGGCAGAGAGGGCTGAGACCAGAGAAAAGCATATCGCGTCTTTCCAGGTCGCCGCCCAGAGACGGACAGGCGACAGGGCTGCGTTTGAGGTCGAAGTGGATTCTGTAGAGAAGCAAAGTGGAATTAAGTTTCGCGAAGGCAGCGTCTACGCGATATCCGGAACTATAGATGGGGTCGGCGACTTTCGAAAGGTCTACTCACCCAGCGTCAGCGAAAGAATGACGATGTTTGCGCCGGGCAAGTTGGCAAATTCTGTCGAAGCCGGCAAGAGGTACGAGGTCAACGTAAGGAAAATTGAGGAGTTGTCAAGGAACAACGAACATCTTGGGGTGTTCTATGAGGCGCCATACCGTGTTCACGGGGACGACCAGCGGGTGAAGTTCGACGTGCTGCTGGACACGTTTCAGGGCCGGACAGGCGTGAGGTTCAAGGAGGGCAAGACCTACGAGATAAAGGGGACGATTGGGGATGTTACTGACTTCACGCTAACACATTCGCGTGGAGAAGGGAATTACCTGTACATCACGCCGCCTCGGGAAGCAGCAGAGTTTATCGACCCGGGCCGAAAGTACGAGCTGACGGTGCTCTCGGTCGAGGAGAAGCGGAGGTTCGAAGTCTCGCACTCAGGAAAGGTGACGAGGCTGACCTTTATGGCGCAGGCGCTCGAATCCGCAGGAATTGATGTCGAGGGGATGAAAAAGGCGGACGAGGGGGACAGAGTGATCGAGTTCACGCTGAGGAATCTTTCGCATGAAGGCGAGCAGTCAAAGACGCTCTTCGCAAAGCTGAACGCCAACGAAGGCGGTGTCATGATGAATATCGCCAGGGCGGGGGCGGCACAGGGGGATATGATGGAGCTTGAACATTCGAGGCGATATCGAATTGAAGATTTCGTGGAGAATTTCAACGCGCATAAGGGGAAAGAGACTCAGAACATCATGCTGCAGCTCGAGGGGAAGAAGCTGGCGATGGAGGTTGACGAAAGAAAGTACCAGTTCACAGAGTACGGGCTGGACGTGCACACCATGAGGGTGATGCTGAAGGGAGAGGTAGAGGGCTTCAATCGGGGAATCTGTTTAATCTATGATGCCGACGAGGGTACGATCCTCCCGACGGCGAGGAACAACAAGCCAATCAGGGCCTTCGTATCGTCGGAGACGCGGGGGCTGGAGGCTAGGTACGTCCTCCCTGAGAGCACGACTCGAGTCGAGACCAAACCACAGTCATTTTCTGAATCAAGGTGGGAGATGTCCCAGTTTCTTGAGAAGATTGAACTGCAGGGAGACAGCAAGACGATAGAGGGAATTCACGCGTTTAAGGTCGACGATATTCTGCATCAGTATATTCAGGACCGGAGGAAAATGCCGGTTAATGCTAGGCACGAGATAGGAGATGTCGGAGAAGACCTAGGAGGAGCCATAGTTGCGAAGCTTGGCTGGATTGAGGTGGAAAGGCATCCCTTTGATTTACGCGGACCCGGCCGAGAATGTTACTTACACGGCACGGACAGCCTATTCAGGAACCCTGAGACAAACGAGTTTTACCTTTTCGAGTTAAGGTGGTGGCAAAACACCGATGCGGCAATGGATAAGGCAATCGGGGAAGTCAAGGAACGAAAATTGGGAGAGGAGATGCACCCAAAGTGGGGTAAAATCAGTGGGGCTTATATCGCGATTGTAGATTTAGATAAGGCGAGCAAAGTTGGGGATCTACGCGTCAAGAGAGTCTGGTGAATTAGCGATGTCCTTCGAAGATGCAGAAGAGCTTAGCAGAATGATGTACAAGGCAACTGGCTTCAAGTGCGAAATAATGGAGGCCAAGTCCGATTTTCCACCTCGATCTGATCACGCGAAATGGTATCTACTTGTGAATGGGGAGATACCCAAAGTCTATCATTGCCGTCTAGTTTGGAAAGACAAACTCGGCAGAATTCGCGTAGAATCAATGTATTTGGGTAACAAGACGGAATGGCTGGGACAAGACTACGGTGAAGAGGCTGCCATCGTGGCCGAAATTCCCGGCGGGTCAGATTTGCTTTCAGTGCGAGAATATTTCGCGGAGAAGTATCCTCTGGAGGCTGAGCGATTGGAAGCTTATGACAAAATAGTCAAGAGCGTTTCTTCGGACCGCGGAATAAATCTCGAACTTGGACGAAACGCAGATGATTCGACGGTCACACTCTTCATGGTCGCGACAATCGAGGTGAAGGACCTGATTGAGAAACAGAAGGTGCAAGAAATCAAACGAAACCTGAGGGGCCTCAAACAGGCTGTTGACCGAATATTCAAGTGCGAAACACGACTAAGGAATCGCCTCGAGAGGCGAGGGGCCGGGAAAGGATGACGATTAAGCAGAGATAGCGGCTTAGCCTTCGACTACTATCATTGTCAGAGTGCTACGGACCCTGTCCAAGCGCCTGACCTTCCATGTAATCGTTTCCTTAACTTTATCCATGGTATCTGCCTCGACCTTGGCGACTATGTCGTAGACCCCATAAACAACGTACACTTCCTTGACGAACTCCACAGCCTTAAGTTGTTTCACCAGCTCCTCTTCAGCACCAAGGTCCGCGTTAATTAGCACGAAAGGCCATAGGCATTGCCAGTATCACCTACGCTACTCCATCCACGGCTCAGGTAATAACCGTTGCCCTTTTATTGCATGGCGAGCTGCAAGCCGTGCCGGCCTACGCTTCGTGGGGGCAGGCGGCGGGTTACTTCGACGGCGACGGGACCATCGTTATCTCCGACACGTCCAACCAGCCATACAAGCTGAGTCTATCCCTCATCTTCGTGGACCAGTCCGCCGAACAGATCCTCATGCTCAGGGACTTCTTGCAGAGCCACTCCGTGAGAATCAGCAACGTCCTGAAGACGTCCAAAGGGAGCGCGCACATGGTCGCTGTAAGCAGGTTCGACAGCGTCCTGGCCGTCTTGAAGGCGATGCTTCCCTATCTGTTCAAGAAATCTAACCGAGGCGAATGCCGCTATCGACTATTATGGGGGCGGATTCTGGGAAACGACCTCGCCGCCCTCTTCAGGGACGAGGTAAGGGCAGGGAGGAGGGAAAATCGCGACCGCAAGGTGGTAATCGACGCACCCTTCACCTACCCAGAGGGGGCACGCGCTGATGAAGGCGAAGAGGACAGAAAAGATGAGGGCGACGATGACGAGGACACGCGCCAAGATAAGCCGGAAGGACTTTGAGGCCATCCGGGCAGAGCACTTCGAACTGGGGCGTCCCCTGAATGAACTTGTGAAGGCCTACCCTCAGTATGGAAGAGAGACGATCAGGAGGATTCTTGGCAGGGGAAGAGGATACGTCCTGATTTCCGAGGAGGGCGGTGTAAGAACTTCTGAATGAGGCACAATCTACTTCCTGTGCTCAAGGCGCAACGTGACCAAGGCCTTCCATGCATTTTGCATCGCAGTAGCGTGAGTCATTTTGATTCCTTTACCCTTGATAAGCACGAACTCATCTGCAATTCTAATAGCTTGCTGCTTCATGTCCTTTCGAAGATATTCGTCACATATTCTGAATGTCTCGTCCACGCCTTCAACGTCGCTGAGATGGACAAGAGGAACTTTGGCGAGTGTTCCTGGCTCCATCTTTAGCACGCCGCCCCCATAACTTCTACCGGTTAGTTCCATGGTGAGTTGGGTAACTGAAGTCAGTATCGAAACGGCTATGAATTCCTTCTGATATCGCGGAAGAGTCTGCCTGAAATTGACCCGGTGTAGGGCATTAGTACATGTGCATCCGGAATCATTGAGCACCAGATGCGGTGCGCTTGATTTCATGTATTGGAAAAATGCATCCGGCTCAGCGACATCATCCAAGGTGTACCATGGCTTTCTTATGCTACACTTTAGACGTGAGGCCAATCCGGTTGCCTCACCGCCTTTGATGTAGTCTCGCATCTCAGAGTTGAGTGCGTTTTCTTCAAGCCTAAGAATAACAGAGGGTTTTGAGCTTGCGGATAGAAGACCATAATCATCCTTTGTGAAGGTCAATCCTCGTACTGCATGACCATTCGACACTACAGGAAAAATCTGGTCATCTGGAATTTGCAGTGTCTTGGCTATCTGATCGCTGACAACAAAGAATTCATTCGCCCCCGTCACCACCCCTATGCGAACTCGAAAAATATCCTCAAAACGTTTGATATCGGTTCCTGCAATCAATCGTTTGTAGATATTGAGCGTCTCGGATGAGAGAAACATCATCCGCCAATTTTGGAAGCCTGTGGTCGCAACGGTAGGAATAACCCGCGATAGCGCGTTAGACATCCCTCCGAGCTCAACGGAATTCCTAGCAATCGAAACCGTAACGCCATCAGGTTGAGCACCATAGTTCAGCGCGAGTAGTATTGCCACTGAAACCTGCGCCTCGCGAAAGGCTCTAAATGCTAAGACTACTATATTGACTTGCTCAAATCTCTCGCCCAAATAATTGCAAAGATTCTTTCCATAATCAGTTTGCAATAGTGAAGTCGGCAAGAGGAAAATCATCTTGCCACCATTCTGTAAGAAGCTAAGCGAATGAAGCAGGAAATAGGCCCAGTAACTCGCTTTTCCAAAATTCAATGGACCGATTTTCTGGCGAAGATTGTCGATCAGTGCGGTATCGTTCGGTTGCAATGCACTTCGTCGGGTATACGGAGGATTAGCGAATATCGTTGAGAATAGGATTCCATTGAAATCTGCGGGTGAGGCCTTGAGGAAGTCACGATTCAGAAATTGAGAATCGGATGCACCAGCGCTTAAGAGAGGAGAAAGATATGTCCGCGTACTGGCATCGATGTCGACCCCAGAGCTCGTTAGGCACTCGGCCACATTCTGAGCATACCTGAACCACCGGCTAAGACCACGTGTAGTACGGTATCACGTTGAACGCGTAGGCCTGGCTCACCGATGTTGAAGTGGCTGCGACGTATGACATGGTCAAATCCACCGCCGGGGTATGCCCGCAGAACTGATTGCTTTGATAAGCGCCGAGATTCAGATTCAGCGTGGTGATGGTGTGGGATAGCGGGCTGAACGTGTAGACCTGCAAAAGGTAACTGCCCTGACGGTTATCGAACTCGCAACTGGTCCCCCAGAGAGTCGCAGACAGCTGCGCGTAGACGGTGACGTTCTCCGTGTTCTGCACGGTGAACTGGAACGTCTGAGAGGCGTTGTCGTAGGTGTCGCCGACTATGACCAACGTCGAGAGGGGCACCTGAGGCGTCAGAGAGGCGACCGTGGCGCTCAGAGCCTGCAACGTCGTGCTGACACTTTGCAACTCCGAAGAAATCTGCTGCAGCTCCACCGCGTCGACCGACTGGGTCGAATTAAGGCTCGAACTGACGCTAGTCACCTTGCCCTGAAGGCCTTGCAACGAGTCTCGGAGGCCGGTGATGGAGCTTTGGAGGGAAGAGATTTGCTGCGCCGATGAGCTTTCAGCTTGTTCGTTTTGAGTCAATCCTCCCTGTAGGCTCGTCAGTGCCCTGCAGAGAGGTAATCGTGTTTTGAAGCGAGCTAACAGTAGCCTGAAGGCCGCCGATGGAGCTATGGAGCTCCTCCGACTGGGAATTCAGGCTCGAATTGGTGGCGTTGTTCGCATACCAACCATAGCCCAGTGCAACGAGGCCGATGACGATGGCGACGCCGATTGCGAGGGCTCCGCTCTTTTCCACATGGGTCGCAAAGTCTCCCAGCCGTTATTTAACCAATGACCGGTATCAAATGCTCGTATCACACCTTGAGCCAAGCCAGAGCGACTGAAGTCGCCGTGGATCTTCAAAGCTTCCTGCGCGAGTCCAGGCACCGCGCCATTTTGCAGATGCCGATATAGCAATGAACTGACGTTCGGCTGTCCAAAAGCATTGCTGGTTGCAGGGACCGCAAACATGAATCTTAGGACCACGGCCACCCGAAATCGATGCAACCCTCCGTCGAATCCGTCGAACGCTCCGCATATAGCTTCAATACGCAAAGGAAAATCAGAGCATAGCTTCACAGAGAAATTGAAGTTACCTCTATCCCATGCATTCTTGTAACCAAAAACGTCCAATTTGGTCACGTGTTCCGGATGTTTGCTCAGGATTGAACTCCTATTCACGCAGCCAGATTAGAAGCTAATTAGAGAGAGTGTAATTTTTTTGGCAGTCGCAGGATTCTTAGCTGAAAAGTGATGCCTTTATCGAATAAGTTCGGTCTGCATATCTAGAGTCGGAAGGACTTACAGACGAATATACCACAGCCGCACCCTTTTGAGCTCGTTCCTTTAACAAATCCATAACGATGTTTCCAATGTCAGGGTCAAGATTGGACAACGGCTCATCGGCAATGAGTAACTCGGAACCTTTGAGGAGAGCTCTAGCAAGATCAACTCTCTTTTTTTCCCCTACGCTAAGTTTTGAAGGGTAATGTTGTAGCCTGTTGGCAAGACCGAGTTTTGATAGCATATTCTTGGCTTCGTTCTCCAAATGGTTCCCTGAACTTTCTTCTTTCTTAATTGGAGACAAGACAGTCACGATGTTATCCAGTGCACTTAGATAAGGAAGCAGAAGTGATTCTTGAAACGAGTAAGAAATCACAGAAGACCTAATCCGATCTAGTTGAGAGTTATCCGTCAAGCTCGCGTTGTGAATATCCGTACCGTTTATGGTTACAACCCCCTTATCTGCGCGGGTTATCAATGCCATCACCTTCAGAAGGGTCGATTTGCCGCACCCGCTTGGTCCGATTATGCAGAAGGTCTGTCCTTTTTCAACTCGGATGTTTACGTTCTCAAGGATTTTTATCGCTCCATAAGACTTGGACACCGATTCTAGAGAAATCATATGTCTATCTAGTACTCTCTCAATACGCTGTCCAACCCCTGCCTGCGGAGACGGGTCACCGTCAACCAGGCCGAGATAACCGACAACGTTAGCGCGATTGGTAATGCGGTCAGGACGAATGGCAGCTGAGGGGCGGCTCTAACCACAAGTTGAGAACCGTAAACTTGAACCATGTAGACTTGGTGAGAGAGAAGAACGTACGAAAATGCTATTGCGATAAGCGTTGACAGAGTGGAGAGTATAAGAAAATAGTACAATATGTAACGACTCACTCCTCTCCAACTCCATCCCTGACTCAAAAGGAGACCCGCCTCCCATCCCCTTCTCTTGAATCCAACATAGCTCACACCTAGCGTCAATGCAACCGCAAGTACCAAGGAAAACACACCGACTAGAAGATACGTCGATGCTGTTCCAGATTCAATGGACTGCAAGGCTATGATTGCTGCCTGATCGTAGATAATCCGAAAACTGTCAGAAGCGGTTCCCGAACTCGCGATCATATTTTGCAGCTGAGCGGCCACTGAAGACACGTGGTCAATCGAATTGGCCTGAATTATTACGTAGTCAAACCCCCCTGGCGCTCCGAACGTCTCGTTGTAAAGAGCATTTCCGAGCTGTCCTTGAAGAAAACTTTGGTTCCAAAGCACCCCAATCGAGCCGAACAAGGGGCTGGCTTCATTTTGGCCAATGTAGGTCGCCGTGAAGTTCTTCCCGTATTCTGAAATAGTGTAATTCGAGTTCAGCTTGAGCGATTCGCTCTGGGCCGAACCCTCAACACCGTTGTCGAGCATGAAGGCCGCTTCTGCCTGCAGGGGCAGCCGACCATTGACAGGGTTTATGAGCCCAATAGGGAAGCCATCAGGGCCTCCTAACACGGCACTCTCGATTTGAACGTTGAGAGTCGCGTTTGGGATGTTTGTCGTCTTGTTGTCGCTCTCGTTGGTGAGCGTCAAATTATAATCCTGGACAGTTATCGTGGTAAAATTGACTGCTACGGGATACACGCTTTGCACGCCATTGATTTGTCTCATCTGGGCGATGAGGCTTTCTGGAAGGACAGGTAGCAATGGCGTCCCTCCCTGAACTCCGCTGACGGCCGAGATGGCGATTGGCGATACGACCAAATAGGTTGAACCTGCGTCAGCGTAAGCGCTTAGAGCATCATTCGTAGAGTAAGCCGCAGATGGTAGGGCTATCCACGTGGTCAGTCCTGCCGTGAGCATAATGACTATGACGAGCGACCATACATACTCTCGCGAAGCCCTGCGAGCAGATAGTCGATACGACATGCGAAGCGCTCGAGGATGGGAATAAATAAATCAGCGAGGAGCCTTCAATAATTCCCGACTTGCAAGCCATAGACTATTGTGCATGGACTGAAAAGTAATGCCGGCCAACCTAATTTCCTGAAATGCGGGGATGAGCGGGTCGATAAGCAACTTGTCTTCTAGCAGAGCGCTCACAAATGCGTTTTCGGTCAAATGTGCACGCTTGGACGCCCTTCCTAGCTTCTCGATTAAGCTAACCTCAAAACGGAACGCCTTGGTTCGAGTCTTTTTCGGCTCTTGCATGGAAAGGACGAGGATTATCCTATAACTTATCTAAGCCGTATTAGGCGAACTACCGTTGATCAGTATAGGGTATCCCTGAATCGGCGAGAGGATAGTGCCTGGAGGGTAAGTTGGACAGGGCTGTATTGTGAATGGGTCAAGCGTACCCTCTACGCAGTTAACTCCTGGATGCTGAAGATGGTAAGTGATTAGCGAAGGCGGGATTCCGAGCTGGGTTGAGGAACCTGCCGCCTGGGCATTAACCATAGGAGCAAAGATAGCAAAACTGACCACGGCCGCGATGCCCAGCACGAGCAGCGGAATCTTGTGTTTCATCGCGTTCTGTAGCTCTAATATTGCATATGAGCGTTAGTCAGAGGACTCTAACTAAAGTATTTATGATTGGACCGTGATCTTCAGAGAGATGTCACGGCTAGGTACGGTCCTAGTTGCCCTCGTCGGCTTTGCGACCCTGAACACTGTCCTTGCAGGCATGCATCTTCTGACACTATCTGGTCCTCTCGCGCAAGGAGTACTTACCGCCGCGCAAGGAGCTGTTACCATCGTAGGTTCGGCTTCACCGCCTGCGCTTTTCCTCCTCCTGCCGGCAGTCCAGTTCCTTTCGATTCACTCATTGGTGCTCGCCCCGACGACCTGGGTCCTAGTGGGAGGAGTGTGGATGTGGCGCGGGCGCGTCAGATCAAGGTGGGAGGGACTCGGCTTCGACTCAGATGTATTCCGTCTCTTCATGAGGATGAAGGGCGGAAAGACCAGACTGAGGATGTTGAACGCTCTTAGCAAGCCCAAAGATCGCTATCAGCTGGCTCAAGAGCTCGGCATGGACTGGAGAGCCGTGGACCAACACCTCGTGGCGTTGGCTCGTCACGCGCTGGTGAGCGACGACAAAGCATATGGCAAGGTACGCATGTACCAGCTGACGCCGTCAGGGAAGCTGTTGCTCCAGTTGCTGGAGGACATAGACGCAGAGGCAGGGAAAACGTCGAGCATTGCTCTCAATCATTAAACCGGTTGCATCCAACTCCAGCTTCGAAAAGTCCGTGCCGGATTATCCATCTAATGAAGCAGCAGTCCAACGTATTGGTAATATTCCATGGCGCACCGCAATGAACCCTCACACCCAGGTAGAATACCTAAATATTATGTGACGTCTTACAAACTCCAGGACATACCCAGCATAAGCGCCAGGATTTCCGAAGAGCAGAAAAGGACACTCCTGAGGTACGGTCCGCTCTCGGGTTCCATCAGGAACGCGCTTCGCCGACTAATTCCGCCTTCTGTTACTCAGCGGTAGCATTTTGCACATTCGCGACCTCGCCTGTTTCAAACGCTCCGATTAGAATCCCGATGCCAACCGTATCCCCTGGTCTTAGGATGGTTGTCGCGTTTGCGTTCGGAGGCCACGAAATGGCTACGAGGGAGGTGTTTTGACCAGGAAGTATCGCCTGTGGGATTGTCGCATTGAAGTAGATACCTCCGCGGCTGCCATCCTTGAAGCTGAGATATACGGAATAATCTACCGGGATTGTGATATTTCCATTGTTCAGGATGCCTATGCTGTACACATAGGCGCCATCGCAGCTCGGGGTCAGACTCAGGCATGCGGCCGTCAGCTTTACGCTGAACGTCTCGGCGTGAGTCGGTTTCAGCAGAGGCGCCACCTGTGATTGTAGGTTGCTCACCTGATTCTGTAGACCTGCAACCTGTTGCTGCTGGTTAGAATCCTGAGCCTCAAGCGAAGAGACTTCGTTTTGAAGGCTCGATATTTCAATTGCGGAGTAGATGCCAAACAATACGACCAGAACGACCACTACAGCGAGTATGCCCAAAATCGCTCGATTGTTGTGGGTTCGTTGCCGGATCGCGTAGGTTCATTCCAGAACATCATGGGTATTTTGCGAGTTATAGACGTTATGTCAGATTGTTTGCTGACTGTAGCATCCAGCGACTGTCACATTCTTCGGCGGAGGCGCGATGAATCAATGTACGGCGTAGCATTTTCTCTAAGGGAGTGCAAGCCAAACTATAGCTGCAGACTCAATCACGCGGCCCGACTTTACTTGACTAGAGCTCGGCTGTCGCGCTGACTAGTTCGATGTGGGAACTACCAGCAGCCGTGTCGATAGTGACCGTGAAGGAGTAAGACGAACCAGCCTGGAGGACGCTAGCGCCGTTTGTCGTCACTTCGACTGAGGAGCTGACCTGGCTGCCGACTGAGAGAGGATTGGCTGTGCTGACGAGCTGGTTTTCACCGTTGCAGAACACCGCAGGGACAGAGGCAGCTGGGGCGGAAGGACATACTGCAGCTACTGTGTCGTTGCACTGGAATCCTGCAGGCGTTGATCCCATGCAGTTGAGACCGTGCTGATCGACGACGCCAGTATTGGCACCTGCGTTCAGCGCGACTTGTATTCCGGTGACTGGGCTGTTACCGCTGTTGAGGACGGTGATGACTAGGGTGCCGGGGGATGTTCCCGTCGGAACGACTAGGGTGGCTGTCGTCGGATACAGGTTAGAACCGGAGCCGCCCCCGGGTCCGCTGGTGGTGTTCGTTATCGTAGTCGTCTGCGTAATTGTTTGAGTCACAGTCTGGGTCACAAATTGAGTTTGAACCGACGTGGATGCCTCTACGATCGTCTTCGCCGACGGCCCTCCGTAGATGAAGGTAGAAACAAACACCAGTCCTGCGCCAATCACGAGCCCCACCACCAACAGAGCGGCACCAGTGACTTGGGATGAAGCGCGTCTACGCAAGGTCAGGCTAGAGTTCTATTCCAAAATTCGCATTTAAGGTACGCGTGAGGCAGAATACAGGTTCGTTAGTAACCTAATGCGAGAACGAATGGTTAAGCACTCATTTCGGTTCTGTCCAGTCACTGGGTGATTTCACCCTCTGTCCACTCTTGGGTGATGGCTCTCAAAAACAGAGCTGGTCGTTGAAAGTAGCCCATTGCAAGTGATTGCCCAGGTTGATTTCACCGGCATAGAATAGATGGTATGACAATGAGGCGTAACCATGTCCGTTGGGAAAGCACGGAACGATGTTCATCGGAACTACCGGAGCATAGAAGAAAAACAGGGCGATAAAGGCGACCCCGAATAGTCCCGCTGCGGTTAGGGTCCGTCTTTTCATGCGTCTGAGATTTTTCCGGTTTTATTTACGGCTTCGGTCAGCACCCGTCATGGGACGGGGCTTCAAAGTCATGATATGGCGGCGTTTACTTCGAAAACTTGGACTAATCTGGCGTGTCCTTGATTTTGGCTTTGGTAACTTTACCGGAGATGACGGAGGCTCGATAAGTAACTATCTCCAGCCAAGTTAACAGTGCCGCCCATCTCCTGGCTTATGTTTCATATTGTAATCTGCTTCTGGAAATGCAAGTGCTATGGCCTACCAGGTTGAAAGCATTGAGAGGATCAGCTTGGAAACACATCATGCAGCGCTTCAGCCCTGATCCTTACGAACTGCAGCGCCTCGTGCCGAACAAGGTGACCTTCCCGTTTCTCCGCTATTCTAAGCCGCCTGACCAGATCCTTGAGCGATTTGCTTTTGCTCACGAAGGACTCAGCGATCTCCCTCGCCAGTTTCCACAACAGGCCCTTTTCCTGGACTTCCCATGGGACAAGCCTCTCTACCAACAGGTCAGGATCTGTAAAGGGATTCTAAGGCCCTCAGTAATGATAGGTTTGCTATATTAGCTTGAAGAACCGAGAGTCCGGGAACTGTAGGGCAGGGGAGCACTGCCCGACGCTCCGCCCCGCGGAGCTGCTGCTGACAGCGTTTGGAGTAAGAGATAGTTACAGATGACGCAAGCATCCGCCAGAATCTAGTCTGGGGGTATCAAGCTTTGTTTGGAGCTCCATAATCTCATTCTCCCTGTCCTGCGCCTCGTTCTTCTTCCGTAGGTCCTCGAGTATCTCATTGGCTTGCTCTTTTGTCATCCTATCTTTCTTTACATAACCTACTTTGGTTATGAATACATGCGGAATCCCTGCCTGTACTTCGACATAATCAGGGTTTGCTATTCTACTTAGTTTTGCCGTTATTTTATTCCTTGACATTGATGCTTTCGAGAACTGAGGTACTAATGAGCGTTTTTTGAAAATTAAATATTTTCCTTGTCGTCGTGCTTTACTTCCACTACTCGGTCCTTGACGAGGATAAACCACTTTACTTCCATTACGAGAAAGCACCGTTAACTTGACTGGAGATAGTTACTTATCGAGCCTCCGTCATCTCCAGTAAAGTTACCAGAACTACAATAGATCAAGCCAAGCTTTTAAGATTGAACGTCTGCCTCAAGTTGTGAGACGCAGATTCTATGCCCTCGTTGGGGTGATTGCGCTCCTGGTCGTCTCAGTTGGTGTTGCCGCAACCTACCATCAGGCCAGCCTCGGCAGCGTCGGTGGACTCGGCGGTCCGGGAGGAACCGATAGTGTCACCACCCAAACCTCCTCCAGCGCTTCTGCGACATGTACGCAATCGGAGGGGTTAGCGAATGCGTCAAGCACAAAATCAGATACCGTTCTCGCGAGCCCTAATCCGCAGGAAAGAGGTCTGTTTGGCCTCCCGGTCGCAATAAGCGGAGATTTGACGGCTGTCGGCGCGCAGGGAGAGAGCGCCGATGGATGGTGCAACGGAGGCCACGCCTTTGTCTTCAACTTCACGGATGGGGCTCTGGTCTATAGCCTGACCAGTCCCAGCCCGCAGAACGACGCGCAATTTGGAAGCTCGGTCGCTTTGAACCGGAATATTTTGCTCGTCGGTGCGGAAGGCGAATCTGCCGGGGGCGTCTACGCCTTCAATGCCTCGACAGGCGGATTTCTCTACAAGCTGACGAACCCAGCCCCGCAAAGCCAGGAGTTCTTTGGTGGCGAAATCTCTGTCAGCGGGGATATCGGAGCTGTCAGCACGCTGGGCGTCAACTTTACCGGGCTGGGCTCTGAAGGGAACGTCTACCTGTACAACGTCACCGACGGGGCGCTCATGCGCACCCTCACTAGCCCGAACGCTCAGGCAGGAGGGGATTTCGGCATCTCCATCGGGATCAGCGGGGGCGAGGTGATCGTGGGCGCCCCGAACGAAAACTCCGGCATACCCGTGAATGGAGGCAACTCTTCTCAGGGATTCACCACAGAAGGCTACGTCTACATCTTCAATGCCTCCGCCGGAGCGCTAATCTCCACTTTCGCGGGCCCGAACGGACCGGCGCTTGGCGACAGTGACATCGGCTTCGGCAACTCAGTGGCGGTCAGCGGTAACCTGACTCTGATCGGCACCGGCAATGGAGGGCGGGCGTACGTCTACGATTCCACGACTGGACAGCTGTTGCAGACCCTCAGGGAGCCGAATCCGACGGAGAACGGGTTGAACGGAGGCGTCGCCGTGGCCGGAGACGTTCTGGTCGTGGGGGCGTCCGGCGAGACGGCTGCCGGGGAGTCCGGGGCGGGCAACGTCTATCTGTTCAATGCGACGACGGGGACCGTGATTCAGACCCTGAGCAGCCAGAACCCGCAGCCGTTAGGTAATTTCGGCTATTCTCTCGCGACGAACGGAGAATATTTGGTGGTGGGTGCGCAGGGTGAGAGTGTAGACGGATACGCTCACGCGGGGCACGCATACCTCTTCAATTTGTCTCAGCTAGCTTCAACTGCAACAGGCTGATTGCGGCCCCTGATTACGAAGTTACGGCCTGAGAAGAGGACTTCCTATGCATCTTCAGTAAAACCCACGCCGCCAGGAGGAGGACGACGAGGGTCGCCCCTATCTCCAGCGTCCCGATTATCTTGATGGCGCTCCAGTGAGAACCCAGATAGTCGCCGGCGTAGACCAGTGCGGTGTCGAACGCGAAGCATCCGAGCGCAGTGTACACAGTGAATCGGAGCAGGTTCATCTTCGCGGCGCCAGCGGGAAACGACGCCAGGGTCCTCAGACCGGGGATCAGGCGGCTCGCGAGGACTATGGCGCCCCCATGCTTCTTGAACAACAGTTCAATCCTAAGAAGCTGGTCTTGGCCTATGAAGAATCGGCCCCCGTAATCCGACACGACCCGCATGCCTAGAAACAATCCTACGTAGTAGTCAACTAGGGCCCCGATTACCCCCGCTGAAGTGGCCAGCCCGACAGTCAACCAGAAGTCAAGTCTGCCGATGGAGACGAGATATCCGGCGAAAGGAAGGATGATCTCGCTTGGAATGGGCAGTGAGGTGCTCTCAAGAAGCATCAGACCGAATATCCCGAGGTAACCCGTGCTGCTGATGGCACCCTCAACCGCAGACGCGACGGCGCCGCTGATGTACGACAGGCCGCCTGCGGCAATCTGCCCCGAAGTCGCGGCCAGGAAGTCCTGCACGGGATCAGAGAGGGAGTAGACGGAGACCGTCACGACGAAGATCGTTCCAAGCAGCAAGGTATAGCGCGTACGTTGGCTAAAGGATGGGAAGCGCAATGCGAAGCTTCACTTTCGCACATGTGGTAGCATGACTATTTCACGGTTTGCTAGAATCATTGGCTGATCCGACCAGTAGGTTCAGCGGTCGGGCGGCTCCCCTCCGCGAGACCTCCGGGACCTTCTTGGCCACAGCAGTAGCGCGAGACAGGCGATGGCGGGCACCGCCAGAAGGGTCACCGCGATAAGATCGGTGGGGTTTGAGGATGGAACGCCGGAAGTATTGCTCGCGATGGACGTGGTCGCGCTGATACTTGAGGTGGATGCATTCCCGGACAGAGTAGTGCTCGCCAACGTCAGGGGATAGTGGTCGGGCAAGTACGGTCCGGGCAGCACCAAGCTCTGCCTGGGAGCCTGCGAGAAATCGAACGCTTCCATGAGGCTGTTGGCGGAGGCATCTCTTGCCGTCAATGGCTGAAGCGAGAACACGGTCTCGACGAACTTCAGGATGGACGTGAAATCGCCCTGCGTGTTGTCGATGAAACCTTGCTTCGCGTAAGGGGAGATTATCAGGCACGGGACCCGGAACCCATAACCGTACTGGTCGACCTGGGGCGGTGTGACGTGGTCGTACCATCCGCCATAGTCATCCCACGTGACGAAGATTGCCGTGGAGTTCCAATACTCGCTAGACATGACTGCGTTGATGGTCGACACCACGTCCAGCTCCCCCGTGGTTATGTTGTACGGAGGGTGCTCGCTGGCCTCGTCCGAGGCGGGCATTATCCAAGAGACGCTCGGGAGGCTGTGGTTCGCGATGTCCGTTAAGAACTGGTCTGCGGGGGCGATCCTGCCCAACAAAGTCTGGTTGGTATAGATTTGGGGGAACGCTGGAAGTGGATTCCAATCGTTGAGGGACTGGTACCCTCCTGCATAGTACTTCCAGGAGATGTTTTTCGCGTCGAGCTCGTCCACTACCGTCGTGAAGTGGAAGGCGTTGTTGTACACGGTGCTCGATGTGAAGTTGATGGCTCCGTAAGTGGTATCGCCCACCAGCCCGCCCGACTGCCCGGCGACCAGGTACAGGTGGTTGGGGAGGCTTGGGCCCAACACCGAACTGAAGAAGTTGTCTAGAAGCACGAACTGGGACGCGTAGTCCCAGTAGTACGGGATGAGGGAGGGGTTGAAGTAGCCCATACTCAGAGTCGAGTTGGAGGCGGTCAAGAAGCCGTCCATCGAGCCGTTGTCGTAAGCCTCACGAGCGCAGGCCGAGGCGTGGCAGAGGTCCTGCGAGATGGTCGTGGTATTGATCATAAATGGCTTGATGAGGTACGTGCCGCTCGAGTTGGTGAACGGCTGGGGGGTCGCGCCGGAGATTCCGTTTGCCCCAGGGTACGTCCCAAAGTAGTTATCGAAAGTGTGGTTCTCCTCGACGATGACGACGGTGTGCTTGATTGGGGAGCTGCTCGCTTGGGTTGATGTCGTTCCCGTCGCGGTAGCGAATGAGTATAGAACCAGAAGGGAGAGGAGCACCACGACTATGAGAGCGTGCTTCTTTGCTCCAAAAGCGCCTAACGACATGGGCTCTTTCTGGCTGATGATAACAGGGAATAAGGCTTAAGTTTTCGCCCCCTCTTCTCCTTCGCTCTCCTCAGACAAAGGAACAAGGAGGTGGATGGGGAGACTCTATGAATATCCCGCCGAGCAGGGCGAGAAGCGAGACTCACGTTTTCCGCAGCAACTACCCGTAATCGTGGGTCGAGTTCCTTGAACTGCGACACCAGACGGTCAAGGAAGACCATTGACCTGGAAATGGAGAAATGCCAAGGCGCCCCATTCGTCTGCAGCCACGACCGTGTATGATCCAGGGTTCAGCAGCATTCCTTGCCCTCCGCCGACCGCGGTCCCGTTGACAATCTCCACGCTTCCGGTCATCGGCGTCATTCCCGAGCCGGGTAGCACTGTCGCCAGGTCGCTTTCGGGCTGGAAAAGATACCCCGTAATCAGCCTCACGTAGTCCGGGCACGCCGTTGGAGGGAATATCTGCAGCTGAGTGCCCTGCGAAACATTCTGCACCGTATAGTATCCCCTGTAGAGGGCGATGCCGAACGGCTGGACATTCGTGTTAGGGCAGGAACTGAGAGCGGTCTGTATCTGCCAGTCACCCGACTTTGTGACGTTGTTCGTACTGCTGAGCGTGTTGAATTCACTGACATTCACTTGAATCGTGTCACCCACGTATGTGTCGTTCGGGTCCATGGACAGGTGCAGCTGAAGATCGCCCGGCGAGCCAGCATACGTGCTTACCTCGTCCGACGTGGTGACGGTCGTAGTCGTCGTGATTGTAGACGTCGCTAAAGACGTGCTCGTTGCGGTCGCTGTGACCGTCGCGGTACTCATCTGGGTCAAGGTCACTGTCGTGCCCGTCGTTACCGTCCTCGTGACCGTC
>Ga0182024_10008165_pt1 | contig 22231 bp, 20 predicted proteins | sample P32metaG_FD_120480 | JGI IMG/M metagenome (GOLD analysis project Ga0182024, IMG submission 120480) | Permafrost microbial communities from Stordalen Mire, Sweden - P3-2 metaG (Illumina Assembly) | ecosystem: Environmental > Terrestrial > Soil > Wetlands > Permafrost | place: Sweden: Stordalen...
CGCCGTTGTCATCCTTTGCCTTCGGTAGCAAGCTCTCGGCAAACCTTCAGGGAGGAGCGGCCATGGCGATCGAGCGTATGCTGAAGGAAGAGACGCCGTCGCGGGTGCTCGTGGCGCGGGTTCTGGCCGACGCGGGCATCGAATATGTCTTCGGCATTTCCGGCGGTCACACCGGGCGGATCATCTCCGGTCTCGCCCAGGTGCAGAATCAGGTGCGCATGGTCACGGTACGCGAGGAATCGTTGGCCGGGGTCATGGCCGAGGTCTATGGCCGGCTCACCCGCAAGCCGGGCGTGATGATCGGGCAGGGGCCGTGGGTGCTCGGCAACGGGTTGATCGGCACGCTGGAAGCCTTTCTGTCGTCGTCGCCGATGGTGCTGCTGACCGATTTCAGTGACGCGCCGCATTTCCATCTGCACGCGCCCTACCAGCAGGCGACCGGCGATTACGGCAGTTGGGACGCGCGTCGCGCCTTTGGCGGCGTCACCAAGCAGGTGATGCAGGCGCACGAGCCCTTGGAAGCCGTGCAGGCGACACAGCTCGCGATCAAGCATGCTTTGTCCGGGCAGATGGGCCCGGTGGCGATCCTCTTCAGCCACGACTCGCTGGCCGGCACGATTACCCCGGATCAGCAACCGCCGCTCTACCCGACGCGCTTCTATTTGCCGCCGCCGGCGCCGCCGATCGATAGCGCACGGGTCGAGGCGGCGGCCGAGCGCATCCTCGCCGCGAGGAAGCCTATCATCATCGCCGGCAACGGCGTGCGCATCTCGCAGGCCTACGAGGAGTTGCAGCAGATCGCCGAGACCGCCGGGCTGCCGGTCGGCACCACGGCGGCCGGCAAGGGCGTGTTCCCTGAAACGCATCCGCTGGCCTTGGGCGTCTTCGGCACGTTCGGCACGCCGGCGGCCAATGCCTGCATCGGCGAGGCGGACCTCGTGTTGGTGCTCGGCTCGAAGCTCAGCCCGAGCGACACCGCCTGGGCCAACGGCAAGCTGCTCGATCCGACCCGGCAGAGCTTTATCCAGGTCGACATCGAACCGCGCAACGCGTCGTGGACCTTCCCGGCCGAGCAGGTCGTGCTCGGGGACATCAAGATGTTCTTGCGTCAGCTCCACGAGGCGATGCGCGCCAAATCCGGGCATCGCCGCGAAGAGGCCGAGAAGCGCGTCGCCGCGCACCGCGCCGAGCACGGCTATTTCGACACGCCGACTTATGAGGCCGAGGAGAAACCGATCTTGCCGCAGCGGGTCATCGGCGAATTGATGAAGAACCTGCCGGACAACGCGATCGTCACCTGCGACGCCGGCGAGAACCGCATCCTGATGACGCATTTCTACCAGGTGAAGATGGCCGGCGGTTTTTTGCAGGCGGCGGGGTCGGGGCCGATGGGGTTCGCCATCCCGGCGGCGCTGGCGGCGAAGCTCGTGCATCCCGACCGTCCGGTGGTCGCGGTGTGCGGCGACGGCGGTTTCGCGATGACGATGAATGGCATGATGACTGCGCTCGAGCACGACATCCCGATCATCACGGTCGTCTTCAACAACAACGCGCTTGGCTGGGTGCTGCATGGCGGCGGCCCATTCGCCGCTGAGTTCAAGGATTTCGACCATGCCGCGATCGCCCGAGCGATGGGCTGCCGCGGCACCCGCGTCGAAGAGGCGAAGGACCTTGGGCCCGTGTTGCAGGAAGCGCTCGCCGCGCGCCAGCCGACGGTGATCGACGTGCGCACCTCATTGAAGACATCCTTCGCCGACGTCACCTCGGCGCTGGCCAACGAGGCGTCGCCGAGACGGCGGTAGTCAGCAACTCCCCCGGCCAAACCCGCGGCGCAAGGCGGCATAGGCGGCCGGTTCGGTTGTCGCGTCCCAGAAGCACGCATATTTGGGGTCGTCGCGCAGCTCCCTGTCGGCGAACGCCAGTTGCGTATCGAGCCGCGGGCAGCCGGAAGTTTGCGCGAATTCATGCAGTTGGCGCAGTCGCGTGCCGCTCCATTGAAACGTGTAGTTATAGCCCCCGGGGCCCCGCGCGCACGGCCGGAAGCCACTCTCGGCCCGGGCGTGCTGCACCAAGGCCTGGACCTGAAAATCGCGGTATCCGGCCGCCGAGAACCACCGAACGATCTCGGCCCCGGCCTCCCCGGGGGGCGGCGGGCTTACCGACAGCGGCGCGAAGAGTGGCGGCGGTTGGGTGGGCGGCGGCGCCGGGGTTGGCGGCGGGGCGGCGAACTGCAATAGCGAGCACGCCGGCATTGAAAGCATGATGGAAATCCACGCCGCGAACGCGGCGCAGTCTCGAACCCGGCGCATGGGGCCGGCAGGGTAGAGCAGCAAGTGGCAAGCCGCAACCTTTCGGCTCCTATCGCGCCGAGGGTGTCGAGATGGTCTCAGAAGTTACGGTTGACCCGATCGTAAGCCTTGCTAACTTTCACGGTCGCACGTTCCAAGGGAGCCAGCCATGAAGCTGATGTGGTTCCACCTGATGCCGTACACCGAGCTTCCCGATGATTTCCGGGAGAAAAACCCGTCGGTGTGGGTCGACATCCATTCGCAGCTGTTCGACCCGCGGCGCGCGCACCACATGTACAACGACTTCATGGACGAGCTCGAATACGCCGCCGAATGCGGGTTCGACGCGGTCTGCGTCAACGAGCATCACTCAAACGGCTACGGGCTGATGCCGTCGCCGAACCTGATCGCCTCGTCCTTGGCGCGGCGGACCACGGACACCGCGCTGTGCATCCTCGGCAACTCGCTCGCGCTCTACAACCCGCCGACGCGGGTCGCCGAGGAGTTCGCGATGATCGACGTGATCTCGGGCGGGCGGCTGATCGCCGGCTTCCCGGTGGGGTCGCCGATGGACACGTGCTACGCCTATGGCCAGAACCCGTCGATGCTGCGCGAGCGCTATCTCGAGGCGCACGATTTGGTGGTCAAGGCGTGGACCGCGCCCGACACCTTCGCCTTCAACGGCCGCTTCAACCAGCAGCGCTACGTCAACATCTGGCCGCGCCCGATCCAGCGGCCGCACCCGCCGATCTGGATCCCGGGCGGCGGGTCGGTCGAGACCTGGCAGTGGTGCGCCGAGATGGACTATGTCTACTGCTACCTGTCGTATTACGGCTACAAGGCCGGGCAGGCGACGATGACCGGGTTCTGGGACGAGATGAAGAAGCTCGGCAAGGATCTGAACCCGTACCGCGCCGGCTTCCTGCAATTCGTCGGCGTCGCCGAGACGCGCGAGCAGGCGCTGGAGCTTTATGCTGAGCCGGCCGAATATTTCTACGGCCGCTGCCTGCACATCGACCCGCGCTTCGCCGGGCCGCCGGGCTACGCCACCGAGGAGACCCAGCGCCGCGGCATCAAGGGCATGGTCTCGCAGGCCGCCGATTCCAGCCGCGACACCCAGCGCTACGAGACCAAGTTCCAGACCTTGGCGCGCGAGATGGATGCGATCGTCGACAAGGGCTACGTGATCATCGGCTCGCCCGACGAGGTGGTCGAGCAGCTCACCGAGGTCGCCACCAACCTCAATGTCGGCCATTTGATGATGCTTCTGCAGTTTGGCAACATGTCGAAGGACCTGGCCAAGTACAACACCCGGATGTTCGCCGAGAAGGTCATGCCGCGGCTGCAGCACGTGCACTCGCAGTGGGAAGACAAATGGTGGCCGCAGCCGATGGCGCAGGTCGAGCGCGCCGCCCCCGCGTCGTTCCACCCGATCGCGCAAGCGGCGGCGGAATGATGTTGCTCCCGACGCCGACCGCCTTCTCCCTCTCCGCCCTTGGGGGCGGAGAGGGCCGGGGTGAGGTGGGGGAAACGCCAGCGCTCGCCCACCTCACCCGACCGCCGCTACGCGGCCGCCACCCTCTCCCCCCAATGGGCGGAGAGGGACTTTCGGAGCCGACCAATGGCTGAACCGAGAACCACGACCATGGAGGTCAACGGCTTTTCGTGCCGGGTGTGGACCGCGGGGTCGGGGCCGAAGCTCGGCTTCCTCGCCGGGTTTGGCGGGCTGCCGAAATGGGTCCCGTTCCTCGACGCGCTGGCGAAAGAGCGCACCGTGATCGTGCCATCGCTGCCCGGGTTCCCAGGCGGCGAGCGCGGTCATGCCGCGCTCGACAGCCATCTCGACTGGCTGGTCGCGACCCGGCAGCTCCTGGAGGGCGCGGGGCTCGCGGGGGCAGACCTCGCCGGCAGCTCGGTCGGCGGCTCGCTCGCCGCCGAGATCGCCGCGCTGTGGCCGCATATGGTGCGCCGCCTCGCGCTGATCGCGCCGTTCGGCCTGTTCGACGAAAGCGACCCGGCGACTGACCCTTGGGCGCAGCGGCCGGGCGATGTCGCGGGCCTGTTCTGCGCCGATCCGGCGAAGTGGGAGGCGCTGAAGGCCGAGCCGGAAGGCCAGAACTCGCCCGAATGGCCGATCGAGCAGACCCGCGCCAGCGAGGCTGCCGCTCGCATCTTCTGGCCGCTCGGCAACACCAAGCTCGAAAAGCGCCTGCCGCTCATTTCCGCGCCGACACTGCTCGTATGGGGGAGCGAGGACCGGGTGATGCCGCGCGGCTACGCCGACAAGTTCGTCGCCGGGATCACGGGCAAGACCGAGATCGCGGTGATCCCCGGCGCCGGCCACCTCGCCGAGCTCGACAAGCCCGACGAGACGGCAGCGGTTATTTTGGGCTGGACGGCTTAAGACAACGCGTCGCCAAAAAATGGTCGGGTCGGCAGAAGACAGTTGTTTTGTTCGGACAATCGCGCAACCTTGGGTCGTGCAAACCTGGGAGCGCTTCGATGGTGGCGTTGGAACAGCCCGATCCTGCGCGCCGGCGGGAGCTTTCGGAAGTCCTTCGGGAAGAATTTGAGGCGATTGGCGGAGCCGAGCGCTTTGGCCGTGCCTTGGTCGATGCCGTGGCGGCGGCGCAAGAGCTGCGGCCTGACGGCCCGCCACCCACTGCCGAGGAAGCGCAGCGGAAGCTGCTCTACGACGCGGCCCACCGCCTCGACCTAACGGCGCTATGCCTATCGGGGGGAGGTATTCGCAGCGCCGCGATATCGCTGGGTGTCATCCAGGCGTTGGTCGATCACAAGCTATTGGATAAGTTCAATTATCTGTCGACTGTATCGGGTGGCGGCTATATCGGGTCATGGCTATCGGCATGGCTGCATCATGCGTCCAATTCGACGGCCGTTCTTGACCGCCTCGGGTCGCGGCGCGACAATTCGGATGCCGAGCCCGGACCGCTCAAGCACCTGCGCGAGTACAGCAACTACCTGACTCCGAAACTGGGCCTCTTCTCTGCGGATACCTGGGCGGCGCTCGCGATCGTTTTACGCAACATCCTGGTCAATTGGCTGATTTTGGTGCCGGCCCTGGCGCTGCTGGTGATCGGGGTGAAGATTCTCGCTCTTGCTTTGACCATACCAGCCGGGGCGCCCCCGCCGAATTGGACACTGGCCGAGCTTGTCGTGGCGGGCCTCTGCTTGCTTTCAGGCGGTCTGGCGCTCGGTTACAAGTTGGGACGGCTTTATTTGCCGGCCTATAGCGAGCGTGAGGCCGCTGACCGCGATCCATTGGCCGAGGATGAAACGGTCAGCGTCGCGCAGAACCGGTTCATCGGGCGCAGCTTAGCGCCGGCGGTGATTGGCGGGTTGTGCTTTGCCTGGCTCGCCTTCAACAAGACGATTCCGGCGGTGATCCTCACCGCCTTGTTTCCCGGGGTGCTAGAGCCTGGAACACCCTGGTCGATGATCTTCTTTGCCGGCATCGTCTATCTGCTCGCGTTGCTGGTCGGCAATGGGTATGCGCGCAAGTTCGCGCCGCCGGGCACCGGCCACGCGCGACCCTTCGGGCTTGGCGCGGCCGATTTCGCGAGTTGGATCGGAGCGGTTTTGGTATTCGCGGTGGCCGTCTGGGCTGGCGCGTCCTTTTTCAAGAATCTGGGCGACAACATCACCTGGTCCGACGCGTGGTGCACAACCAGTGTCAACGCTTGCGTCGCCGACCCCAAGCCGCATCAGGTTCCCCTCATCGTCAGGCGCGAAGCGCTGGTCGTGATCTTCGGAATGCCGTGGTTCTTGCTGGCGACGATGCTCGCGCACAGCATCTACCTGCTGCTCAACAGTGCATCGCGCAAAGGCGAGGTCGAGCGCGAGTGGCTCGGGCGGGCGAGCGGTTGGCATTTCATCGCCGGGCTCGCGTGGATCATGTTGTCCGCGGTCGTGCTGTTCGGGCCGGCACTCTATTACGAGTGGCAAAACACGGTACATATCCTCACCGTGGTGAGTGGCGCGGTCACCGCGCTTCTCGGCAAGAGCGGCTTCACCTCGGCCACTGGTAAGCCGAGCGATACGAAAGGTCTCATGGCAAATATCGCCATGGCGATAGCGGGGCCGATTTTCGCCGTGCTGTTCCTCACCCTGTTGTCGGTCGTCATCGACTGGATCGTCTTTGGTGAGCTGAAACCCTGCCTGCCGACGAATGAGGAATGGCGCCCATGTCGCGACGATTCCTGGCTCTTCAGCTGGCGGTGGCTGATCCCGCTGATCGGATCGACGGTGATTTTGTTCGTGGCCGACCGTCTCGCGAACATCAACGCGTTCTCGCTGCACGCCGTTTATCGCAATCGGCTGATCCGGGCCTTTCTGGGGGCTGCGCGCGATCCGCATCGCCATCCCGACGGTTTCACCGATTTCGACTGGGACGACGATCTGCGCGTCGCCAGCCTGTGGCGGCGAACCGATCCCCCGACGCTGCCGGTCGGCGCCAATTGGCGACCGTTCCACGTCATCAATACGACGCTGAATCTTGCGGAAACCAACCGGCTCTCCTGGCAGCAGCGCAAGGCCATGCCGTTCAGTGTCACGCCGTTTACCTGCGGCAATGCCGATCTCGGCTACCGGCCGACCAACCGCTATGCGGGACCACCGGAGCGCACACCGGATGGGATCGAGCATCTCAGGGGAATCTCGGTGGGCACGGCGATGGCGATTTCCGGCGCGGCGGTCAGCTCCAACATGGGCTACCACTCGTCGATGTCGCTCTCTTTCCTGTTGACCTTTTTCAACGTCCGGCTCGGCGTGTGGCTAGGCAATACCAGAGGCAAATGGGGCGACGGCCCCGACGCACCTTACGCGCAACCCGGCCCGCGTTTCGCGGTGGCGTCGCTTCTCTGCGAGCTCTTCGGCCTTACCACCGACGAGCGCCGCTACGTCTACCTGTCGGATGGCGGGCATTTCGAGGATCTCGGGCTCTACGAGATGGTGCGGCGCCGTTGCAAATGGATCGTCGTTGTCGACGGTGACCAGGATGGCAAGCGCGGCTTCGCCGACCTTGGCAACGCGGTGCGCAAAATCTGGATCGATCTCGGCGTGCGCATCAGCTTCCACGCCTCGGACCTGCTCGCTGCCGAAGCGGAGGCGAAACTCGCCGGAATTCCCTACTTCGCCGTGGGGAAGATCACGTATGTCAGCGATCCGCGAGACGCCGACGGCAGCATCCGCGAAGGGAAAATCCTCTACATCAAGCCGGTCGTGCGGGGCGACGAATCTGCTGCCGACGTCATTGCCTACAAACGCGCTCACCCGGCGTTTCCGGCCCAGTCGACCGCCAATCAGTGGTTCGATGAGTCACAATTCGAGTCCTATCGCCGGCTCGGGCATTTGATGACCGAGCGGATCATCGCGGCGACCGGCGTCGAGGAAGAGGCCTGGCCAACCCTCGATGCGCTGTTCGACCGGCTCGACGACATCGACCAGGCGAAAATGGCAGCGGCAACAGACGAGGCTTGAGGAATAATTGCCGCTCCGCCCCGCTCCGAGGCAGACTGAGGCGCCAGGGAAGCGCGGGTCGCCGCGGGAGGGAGCGCCATGTCCACAAGGCTCGAGGACTACGCCAACAAGTACCAGACCGTGCGGTTCGAGCGCCGCGACGGCATCCTGCAGATAACGCTGCATACCGAGGGCGGGTCGCTGCGCTGGGGGTTCTTGCCGCATGGCGAGCTACCCGACGCCTTCTACGATGTCGGCAACGACCGCGAGAACCGGGTCGTCATCATCACCGGCACCGGGGCCGAGTTCTCTGGGCCGCGCGCGACGCCCGGCACCTCGTCCTTCCCGACCCGGCCGTCGATCGACCGGATCGACCGCATCCATTGGGAAGGGCGCCATTTGCTGATGAAGCTCCTCGACATCGAGGTGCCGGTGATCAGCGCGATCAACGGCCCAGCCTGGCGCCATTCCGAGATCCCGCTGCTCTGCGACATCGTGCTGGCGGCCGACACCGCGCAATTCCAGGATTCGGCGCATTTCGCCTCGGAGGTCGTGCCGGGCGACGGCATGCACATCGTCTACCCGCTACTCTTGGGCATGAACCGCGGCCGCTATTTCCTGCTGACCGGGCAGACGCTCGACGCCCAAAAGGCGCACGAATTCGGCCTCGTCGCCGAGGTGCTGCCGCCAGACAGGCTGCTCGCCCGCGCCTGGGAGATCGCCGAGGACCTCGCCAAGAAACCGACTCTCGCCCTGCGCTATACGCGGCTTTTGCTGACCGAAATGCTTCGACGCCAGATGCACGACCTCTTGGGCTACGGCCTCGGCATGGAGTTGCTCGCGCTCGGCGAAAAGCCGGAGGGTCCAGTGTAGCTTTTTTCGTTTCCCCCGCGCGAGCAGGGGCCGCCGCATTGTCGCTCGCCCTGGGTCCCCGCTTGCGCGGGGGAAACGATGTGAGGTGGCATGCCCGGCAAGAACATCCTCTTCATCATGTGCGACCAGCTGCGGTTCGATTACCTCGGCTGCTACGGCCATCCGTACCTGAAGACGCCCAACATCGACGCGCTGGCGGCGCGCGGGGTGCGCTTCGACCGCGCCTATGTCCAATCGCCGGTGTGCGGGCCGTCGCGGATGAGCTTCTACACCGGGCGCTACATGCGCTCGCACGGCGCCAACTGGAACGGCTTCCCGTTGCGTGTCGGCGAGCCGACCTTGGGCGATCACCTCGGCGAATTGGGCATGCGTACCGTGCTGGTTGGCAAGACGCACATGGCGGCCGATCGCGCCGGCATGACGCGGCTCGGCATCGATCCCGGCTCGGCGATGGGCGTGCATCTCTCCGAATGCGGGTTCGAGCCTTACGACCGCGACGACGGGCTGCACCCCTTGGGCCGCGGCGCCCGCCCGGCCTACGACGACTACTTGCGCGCGCACGGGTTCGCCGCCGAGAATCCCTGGGAGGAATGGGCCAACTCGGCCGAGGAGGGAAATGGCTGGCTGCTGGCGCATGGCGACAAGCCGGCCCGCGTGCCGGAAGAGCATTCGGAGACGCCTTACACGACGCGCCGAGCGATGCAGTTTATCGACGAGGCGGCGACGGACGGCCGCAACTGGTGCCTGCATCTCTCCTACATCAAGCCGCATTGGCCCTATATCGCCCCGGCGCCGTATCACGACATGTACGGCGCGGCCGACATCGTGGCCCCGGTGCGCGACGCGGCCGAGCGCGCCGATCCGCACCCGGTTTATGCCGCGCTGATGACGCAGCGCGTCGCTCGCAATTTCTCGCGCGACGAAGTGCGGGCGCGGGTGATCCCGGCCTATATGGGCCTCATCAAGCAAATCGACGATCAGCTCGGCGTGCTGTTTCGCTTTCTCGATGAGCGCGGCCTTAGCGCCAACACCATGATCGTCTTCACCAGCGATCACGGCGACTATCTCGGCGACCATTGGCTGGGCGAGAAGGATTTCTTCCACGACTGCACGGTCAAGGTGCCGCTGATCGTCGCCGATCCGAGCCCCGAGGCCGACGCGACCCGCGGCACCGCGTCCGACGCGCTCGTGGAGGCGATCGACCTGGTGCCGAGCTTTGTCGAATATTGCGGCGGCGTGCCGCTGCCCAATGTGATCGAAGGCCGCTCGCTATTGCCGTTGCTGCGCGGCGCGGCACCGGCCGATTGGCGGCGCTGCGTCTTTTCCGAATACGACTACGCGATGCTCGAGGCGCGGCTGACGCTGAACCAGCCGATACGCGACTGCCGGCTCTTCATGGTGTTCGACGGGCGCTGGAAATACGTCCACGCGACCGGGTATCGGCCCTTGCTATTCGATCTCGCGAGCGATCCCGGCGAGCTCAAGGACCTCGGCGCCGACCCGCGCCTTGCCGAGGAGCGCGCCCGGCTGCGCGATGCCCTCTTTGACTGGGCGCTCACCGACCACAACCGCGTCACCACCGCCGATTCGCGGATCGAGGGCTACGCCAGAGGGGCGCAGCTCCGCTCCGGCATCGTTATCGGCTACTGGGACGAGGCCGAGCTTCAGGCCGAACTCGCCAGGTTGGGGATCGGCTGAACCTCTACCGCTTCACCAGCGGGCATTGCGAATCGGCGAGCGGCTCGACCACTTCAGCGCCGGGGATCGTCGTGACCGGCTGGAAGTAGTCCCACGCGTAGTGCGATTCGGCGGGCGTCTTGACCCGGAACAGGTGCATGTCGTGCACCATCAGCCCATCGGCGCGAATGTGGCCGTTATGTGCGAAGAAATCGTCGATCGGCGCATCGCGCATCGCCTGCATCACCGGCCCGGTCGCGTCGGTGCCCGCCTTGGCGATCGCCTGCAGGTAGTGCATCGTCGATGAATAAGTCCCCGCCTGCAGCGCATTCGGCATCACGCCGACGCGGTCGAAAAAGCGCTTCGACCAGGCCCGCGCCGCGTCGCTTGAGTCCCAATAGAACGACTCGCTCAGCATCATGCCTTGCGTGGTCTCGAGGCCGAGGTCGTGCACCTGGTTGATGCGCATCGACAACCCGACAAAGCGCTGCGGGCCGGGGATCATGCCGAGTTTTGCCGCCTGCTTGACGGCGTTGGCCGTGTCGGCGCCGCCATTGGCGAGCCCGATCACCTTGGCGCGCGATTGCTGGGCTTGCAGCAGGTAGGAAGAAAAATCCTCCGCGCCGAGCGGATGCCTCGCGTGGCCGAGGACCGTGCCGCCATTCGCCTTGACCACCGCGGCGGTCTCGTCCTCGAGATCGTAGCCATAGCTGTAATCGGCGGTGATGAAAAACCAGCTGTCGCCGCCGGCGCTGACGATCGCCCGGCCCAGCGTATGGGCGATCGCATAGGTGTCGTTGGTGTAGTGCACCGAGGTCGCGGTGCAGCCCTCTTCGGTCAGCCGATTAGCCCCTGGCGCGTTGAGGATGACGATCTTGTCCCGCGTGTCGGCGAGCCGCTGCACGTACAGCGCCTCCGACGAACCGGCGACATCCATGATCGCGTCGACATGGCCGGTACCGAACCAGTCGCGAGCGATCTGCGCCGCCTGGTCGGCGCTGTCGTGATGGTCGGCGACGATGATCTCGATCGGCGCACCCAAGACCTTGCCGCCGAAATCCTCGGCGGCCATCCGCGTCGCCGTTTCGCTGCCTTTCCCGGTCAGCTCGGCATAGGGTCCGCTCATGTCGAGGATCAGCCCGAGCTTGACGACGCCATTCGGTATCCCATTGGCCGAAACCACGCTGGCGGCGGGGCCGGATTGCGTCCAGCCACTCGCCGACCAGAGCGCGGCGATGACGGCGACAATGCCGCCGGATATCAGGCTTCGGCGGTTCATGCTGCGGTGAACCCTTCGTCGTAGATCGCGGTATACGCGATTCCGTCGCCTTTCATATAGCCGCGATACATGCCCGCGCAATTGAAGGGCAACGCGAGCGCGCCGTCGCGCCCGACCGCGACGAGCCCGCCCGACCCGCCGACCCGTCCAAGTTCGGTGACGACCGCCTCCGCCGCCGCGGCGAGCGGCAACCCCGCATGCGCGATCCGTGCCGCGATCTCGTGCGCGACCGCGTAGCGGATAAAGAACTCGCCGTGGCCGGTGGCGGAAACCGCGCAGGTCGCATTGTCGGCGAAGGTGCCGGCGCCGATGATCGGGCTGTCGCCGACCCGGCCGGGCAGCTTGCCGGTCATGCCCCCGGTCGAGGTCGCGGCGGCGAGGTTGCCGTCGCGGTCGCGCGCGACCGCCCCGACCGTACCGTGCCGGCGCGCCTCGTCGGCGTCGACGCTGCCTGCCGCCTCCTGCGCGATCGTCTCGGCGAGAGACTGCCAGCGCGCCTCGGTAAAGAAATAATCCGCCTCGGCGAAGGCAAGCCCGGCTTCCCGGCAGAACCGGGTCGCGGCCTCGCCGATCAGCAGCACATGCGGCGAGCGTTCCATCACCGCCCGCGCCGCTAGGATGGGGTTGCGCGGCCCGAAGATGCCGGCGACCGCGCCGGCGCTTCGGTCGCGCCCGTCCATCACCGCGGCGTCCATCTCCTGGGTTCCGGCGCGGGTGAAGACCGCGCCGCGTCCGGCATTGAACAGCGGATCGTCCTCGAGCGAGGAGACCGCTTGCGTCACCGCGTCGAGCGCGCCGCCGCCATCGGCGAGGATGTCGCGGCCGGCGTCGAGCGCGCGGGCAAGCCCGGCGCGATAGAGCGCCTCGCGCGCCGCGTTCATGTCGCCGGGCTTGAGCGTGCCGGCGCCGCCATGAATGGCGAGCGTGAAGCCGCCGCCCGTTTTCGTCACGCCGTGCCCCTATCTTCCGCCGCGCCGAATAGATGTGCCCTGCTGAAGAATTCGGCAATCAACTTAACGCGATGCCGCCGGGCGCGGTATTGTCGGACATGGGAGCGTTCGAAGCGTGGTCGTTTGGTCTGAGGCATCCTAAATTCATCGCCTCCCCCGGGCTTGGCCCGGGGGCCACGAATAGCTTCAACGTATTCGTGGATGGCCGGGTCAAGCCCGGCCAAGGCGAAGAGTAAGTTGCTTCAGGCCTATCGGCTCAAGCTCAGCGCGGCATTGCAACAGCGAGCGCCTTGTGCCGCCAGCAGCGCACGACATCGCCGAGCGGCCGACCGTGGTCGCGGGGCACGGCTTCCGGCTGGTGATGCTCGGGCTCGGCTTGTCGATCGTGCCGCTCGACACCGCGGTCAATATCAGCTTTCCCGACATCACCGGCAGCTTCGGCCTGCCGATCTCGATGATCCAGTGGGTCGTGATCTGCTACGTGCTGACCTATGCCGCGCTGATGCTGGCCTTCGGGCGGATCGGCGATATCGGCGGGCATGCGCGGGTGTTCCGCGCCGGGCTGGCGTGGAGCGTCGTCGCCTTTCTGCTGTGCGCCGCCGCGCCGAGTTTCGGCTGGCTGTTGTTCTTTCGCTTTTTGCAGGGGATCGGCGCGGGTCTGGTGATCAGCTGCGCTCCGGCGCTGGTGACCGGGCTCTATCCCGAGGCGCGGCGCAGCCACGGCGTCGGGATGTTCACGCTGATCTTCGCGCTGAGCTCGGCGCTGGGGCCGCTGATCGGCGGGGTGATGGTGGCGCGCTGGGGCTGGCCGGCGGTGTTCTGGTTCCGCGCGCCGATCGCGCTGGTGAGCCTCTTGTTCCTGCGCGGCTTGCCGGCCGGCGCGACCGGCAAGGGCGAGCGGTTCGACGTCGCCGGCGCGCTGCTGCTGGCGCTTGGCCTGACCGCGATGCTGCTCGGGATCAACGCCTTCTCGCGTCTCGGCGTCGGGGTAGAGGCGCTGGCGCTGATCGTCACGGCGGCGGCGAGCCTCGCGTCGTTCGCCTGGTGGGAAGGTCGCGCCGCGCGGCCGATGATCCGCATCGCGCTGTTCCGCGACGCGGGCTTCGCCGCGATCAACGCGGTCTACATGCTGATGAACCTGGCCGCGTTCTCGGTGCTGCTGTTCGTGCCGTATTTCTTCGCCCGGTTCAGCGTGATGCCGCTGTGGCTTGCCGGGGTGGTGCTGGCGACCGGGTCGGCCGCGATGGCGCTGACCTCGCCGCTCGCCGGCCGGCTGATCGCGCGGGTCGCGGCCGAGCGGGTCGGGGCGATCGGCATCCTGACGGTCGGCGGCGGGCTGTTCCTGATCGGCCTGTGGCCGCCCGACGTGACGCCGGCGGTGATGGCGCTCATCCTGTCGGTTCAGGGTATCGGCGTCGGCCTCTTCCAGGTCGCTTACACCGACATCGTGATCCGCTCGTCGGCGCTCGCCGATCGCGGCGTCGCCGGCAGCCTGTCGATGCTGACCCGCACGATCGGCACGGTGACCGGCGCGGCCTTACTGACGCTGATCTTCAACAGCATCGGCCATGCCGCGCCCGACGCGTCCGCGGGCTTCCTCACCGCCTTTTCCACGGTGTTCAAGCTCGCCGGCGCGGCGGTCGCCATCAGCGTCGTCGCCGTCCCGTGGTGGCGCAGGGCTTCGTAAAACGGGGCCGCGCCAGACACAGCCGCACCGCCGCGAGAAGCTGGCTCGCGGTAAACGGCTTGCCGAGGCTACCCGCCAGCAATTCCGCGTCGCCGGGGGCAACGCCGTCGCCGCTAAGCGCGAGCACCCGCGCCGCCGGGTGATCGCGCCGGATCGCCGCGAGGCCGATGACGGCGAGGTCGGCGATGATGAGCTCGGGAGCGGGTGGCGAGGCCGCATCCTGCTGCGTGGCTTCGGTCACCGTGAACCCGACGGGTTCCAATACGCGCCGTGCGGCGAGACGAATTGCGGCGTCGCTGTCGATGAGATGGATTGTGGTCATTGGCCCGAGCGTACCCGGGACCCGCGCGCCCCGCAGCCCGCGACCCCCCACCCGAAGCGCTGCTGATTAGACTATTGGTATGGGGTCGCCGGCGATTTTTGGCTCAAATCGCGCGACAAAGAGGCTCAGGCACCTGCCAGCCGAAGCTTCTTCCCCTCGGCATAAGCCACGATCTGCTCGAAGCATTCGCGGAAATAGAGCTCGAACGTGTCCCAATCGGCCCAGCCCAGATGCGGCGTGCACAGCACGTTGGGCATCTTCAACAGTGGGTGGTCGCCGCCGATGATCGGCTCCTCGTCGTAGACGTCGACCGCGGCGAAACCGGGCCGGCCGCGCTCCAGCGCGGCGACCAGCGCGCCTTTCTCGATCAGCTCGGCGCGCGCGACATTGACGAAGAGCGCGGTCGGTTTCATCCGCGCCAGATCCTCGGCGGTGACGATGCCGCGCGTCTCCGGCCGCAGCCGCACGAGAAGCTGCAACACATCGGCGCGCTCGAAGAGCTCGGCCTTGCTGGCGGCGGCCTCGTAGCCGGCGGCGCGCGCCTCGGCGAGCGACTTCTCACGGCCCCACACCAGCACCTTCATGCCGAGCCCGCGCCCGGCCGCGGCGACCAGGCTGCCGATATGTCCGAGCCCGAAAATGCCGAGCGTGCTGCCGCGTAGCCGGTAGGAGAGGGTCGACGGCCATTCGCCGGCGCGCATCCGCGGCGCCTCGACCACCACGTTGCGGCGCGAGGCCAGCATCAACGCGACCGCCAATTCGGCCGGCGCCTCGGGCGAGCCGCTCTTGCCGGTCGACACCAGCACCCGGTGCTCGGCCGCCGCGGCGTAGTCGATCGCCTGGCTGCGGCTGCCGACCAGCGCGATCAGCTTCAAATTCGGCAGCCGCTCGATCAGCGCGCGCGAAAAGGCGATGCGCTCGCGGATCTCGACGACGATCTCGGCCGGAAGCAGGCGTTCCACCAGCTCGTCGAGATCGCGCGCCGGCGCGCGATAGCGGGTGACCTCATGCCCCGCCAGCAGCCGGAACGCGTCGAGCCGGTGGATCATGTCCTGGTAGTCGTCGGGAATGACGATGTTCATCGCGGCCTCGATTGCCTGGGCGCGCCTGTTATGCCTGTTTTGTGCCGGCTTTTAACAGGCAATAACAGGCATGATCGTCTGGCCCCCCGCCTCATCCGCGCCTCGCTTCGAGCTTCGCGTCAAGATGAAGCTAAACCGCAGAACAAATAGGACTAGTGGCGGGAGCAGCCGATAGACTGGCGGGGCACGGTCAAAAACGCCCGGCGCCAGAAAATCCGCGGGAACGGGGGAATGCGATGGGCTTCAGCACGCTGTTCAATATTTCGATGGCCGCGCTGCTCGGCGGCGCGATCGGGTTCGAGCGCCAGTGGAACCAGGGCATGGCCGGGTTGCGCACCAACACGCTCGTCGCGTTTGGCTCGGCCTGCTTCGTCACGATCGGCGTGCACATGGGCAGCGACCGCGTGGCGGCGCAGCTTGTCTCCGGGATTGGATTTCTGGGTGCCGGCGTCATTCTGCACGAGGGGCCGACCATTCGCGGCCTTAACACCGCCGCCACGCTGTGGTGCGCGGCGGCGGTCGGGGCGTTGGCCGGCACCGGTCTGCGCGTCGAGGCGACCTATGCGGCGATCGGCGTCGTGCTGCTCAATCTCGGCTTGCGGCGGATGCAGATGGCGATCAATCAGCGGGGACAACATCCGATCGAGGTCGAAACTGACTATTCGATCGAGATCGCCTGCGACCCAACCAACGAGGACGGCGTCTATCAGCAATTGTCGCGCGGCGGTGCTGCCGCTGGGCTGGAACTGAGGGGGGTGCGTCAGGAAACAGTGCCGTCCGGCGCCGGCGGCATCCGGCTTACGGCCGACTTGGCGGCACACACCCGGGTCGATGTCGCGATCGGCAGCCTGGTTCAAGCGATCGGGTTGATACCGGGGGTCATCTCGGTTCGCTGGAGCATTGCGTCGGGTAGCGCGAATGCAGGATCGGCACTGGGAAGCCGGTCGCCCCGCTGATCCGCTTACGAAGCTGCCCCGTAACACGACGATGTTCATCGCGGCCCCGATTGCGTGGGCGAGCCTGTTATGCAGCGTCTCTTTTATCAGGATGCTCACCCCCTGTTATCCATCTGTTATCGGCCAAAAGGGAACATATAGTGAACTTTCTGATTGCTTCAAGACGATCCGTGAAGCATACTGTCTTGTACAAAACGCGAGCAGAGAAGGCCCGATGCCTCGATACGTGATTGAGCGCCAATATCTCGTCCCAATGTACGAGCACGTTTTTGTCGAGGCGCCGACCGCTGAGGCTGCCTTTCGGAAGGCGCTCGACGATATTGAGCAGCCTTGGGAGAACGTTCAGGCTGACTATGAGAGTTCTCGGGCGACGACAATCGAGCGCGCGGTTGAGCTCCCGACTTCAATAGATATTCGTGCGTTCTCTCTGGCGCACCTACTCTATGACGCGGGGTTGGAAACGCTTCCCATTCCGGACGACCTTACGGAAGACAATGTCGATGAGGTCGGTTTCGTTTGAAAGCGATTGCACTGCTCGCGCTAATTACCAAGGTCGTTCTGATTGTGTGAGCTGACTAAGAACTGATGAAAGCTGACGGTCAGCGCGTTCGCAAAATGTATTAGCTGAGCGAATGTAGCGACGAATGTCCGATTGAGTGGGTTGCGCGGCGAAATCGCCGTGCGCGATATTATTCCTCATGTCGACAAACTCTTGGACTCCTAACCATAGACGTCCTCGTGCCCCAGGTTTACGAGTGATCTTCGAAAAAATATCATCGATGTCCCAATATCTGTAGTAACGGATAAGATCTGACGGTTTCGGTGATCTGAGCCAAGCCAAGAGCCTATCGTGAAGGAGGGTTCCTGTTTCTGAATGAGACCAGAGCCAACCGTCTTCTGAGATAAACGTGGTCAAATGCGCGCCTCTGCGCTCCCAGTCCATTTCACCCAATTCGTCGATTGGAAGTTTTGAATGAAGCAGTCGGAAACGCTCTGAAAAGGTCGCCGCTGCCAATCGACGGCTATTTAAAAAATAAATGGCCTCTTCATTGACTCCGTAAAAATAACGCTCGAAGTGAGCTGATAGCAACACAACCTGAGCCCGGCCGATCGCTCTCGTCACCTTCAATGCAGTCGATGCAGTCGCGCTCAGCGATGGTGCTACCGCGACAAACAGATCGCCGATTTCCCCCACCGCATTTGTGAAGGAGCGAAGCGCCTCCGAAGGCATTTGCTATCTTGAGAGATCGAAAGGGACTTCCGTTTGTACCCCTGCCCTGCCCATTGCAACTATTGTCTCCCTGACCCGCTTTAAGGTCCGGGCTCGATCACCAGTCGCTCGTTGTATCGAATCTACGAAGGTATCATCGCCAAATAGCGCAGCGTATTCATGCCGAACCGCAGCAACATCGATTAGTCTCATATCCGATTTTATCCAACTGCTTGCTAGCATCTGAGAATCAAACAAGGCTCGGTTCACAGCAGGCTCAATTGTCCGACCTGTTCGATCTGTTACCCTGAAACCCGCCGACCCGAACAAATGTAGAGCTAAATCTACAGTCCTATTAAATTCTATTCGAAGTCGATCTATTTCCTCTTCCTCGGCATTCCGCTTCTCTTGCATGAAGTCATTCAAAAAGCGCTTCAGTGGCGTACGGTAATCGCCCAAGTGCGCTTTCAACGATAAGAATCTCAATATGAGCTCCTCATCTACCATGCGCTTCCTGGGGCTCTTGGTACCGATAATCGTTCGGAGACTGGGAGCCCTTGCGAGATATCTAAGCAAGTTATTAAAGGAACCTCTGTAGACAGAATTTCGCAACTCCTGAGCATTTAATAATATTGAACCAGTGTTAAGGCGCTCAAAAACTTCAAATTTCATATTGGGGTGAGAATCGACGGCGATTAAGATCGCCCGAAGCGTTCTCATTCTCAAGAATCTCTGCTCTCTTTCGGGCAGCTGGTGAAATCTTTTTCCTTTGTATTCACGCAAAATCGGGTAATTGTATACTTAACAACGGTCGGAGACTTAACCCACAAGATGTTGTGTTGCGCTAGCTTAGCACAGGTTGGGGCTTTGGTAACGGGAAGCCCCGATTGATTTAGCCCCCGGCAGCTAGGATAGCTGCCGCGCGATGGACGCACTACAAGCGGTCGATACCAGCGAGGATTTCGGAAACCCGGACACTGAAACGTTTCAGTGTCATCGCGACTTCCTGCTTTGGGGAACCGAGTACGATTTCATCGAAAAATACACCATGGGTGAACAGTGTGTTGCCTTGCGTCGCGTTGAGCCGTTCACCGGGACTGAGCCGGAACAAGACGGTCTTGTTTTCCAAGCGTTCCATGACGAATTCGCCGCCTGGCCTAGCGCGGCGTCCGCCAACCATGACATAGCCAGGTATTTCGGGGCGAGCGACAATCAGCCGTTGATGCTTTCGCAGAATGTCCAAGTGATGCAAGGGCCAAAGCGTTGCGTCCCCTCCGTCGTATGGTTTCAGCGCTTTGATCGCGGCACGCTCCCTAACGGAAAGCCACTTTTTACTTTCGATGCCTGTCAGCGGATCGATGAAGTCGTGCAAGGATCGAAAGATTGGAAAATGCGTGTGTGCATCAGGGTGCTTGCCGTTGCGAACGGCCAATGCCGCCGCGATCATGTCGAGAGCGCTGTGAAAGCCGTTAAGGATCGCGCCGGCCCACGCATTAAAAGTCAACGGAAACGGCAGGTCATAGACCACCGCCGCTTGGCTTCTGCTATCCGGGTGCATCTCTATGACGACCGGGTGCGGATTAGCGCGCAGCCATTCGATGAAGCCTTGTTGGAACAGTGGGATTTGGGAATCGGCCCACTGAATAGCGGCTTCTGCGTCGAGCAGGTCAGCGTGCATGGCTGAAGATTTTTTCTTTAGTGGCGGCGGGACGACCCGCTGGGCGGGCTGGACATGCGCGTTACGAATTGAGCAAGGGCGCTGGATAGTTTCCGAGCCTCGGCCTGCGGAAAGAAGTAAAACAACCACCCTATTCCGGAATGGCGTAGCCCAAGCGCCAAGCCGCCGCTTGCTGTCACGGCTCCTGAGAACGCGGGATCAGCGATCATTTGGTGCTGACCAGACGGGGCTTGCTTCGGCACTTCCGGAGACATCTGGCTGCGGAAATGGGCTAATTCCGCAATCAACTTTTCAACATCATCTGCTGAAAGAAAGAACGACGTGGGGCTTGCGTCAACTTGCAGCCTTGTTTGGTTTGCGAGCGTGAAAGTGAAAGCCATTCTAAGTTCGCTCCTAGCGTGACTCGACACCACCTAGGATAGCGAAACGCGGGGCCGGGTGCGAATCCGGCCCCGTCGTGCTAGGATCGGCACATGAAGGATCAGAAGCCCGCGGCTGGCCTAGACGAGATCGAGCTATTGCCCGATGCGATGGAACGGCTAGAGCGGGCCGCCAAGACCGTGTTCGCGCACCCGCCGATCGCCAAGGATGCGATCAAGGGCGCGCGGCGGCGACCGCCGGCGAAGCCTAAGCGTCGTCATCCATAAAGCCGAATTGCAGTTGGCGGCGCGGTTCTGGCGCTGGCGGCAAGAGCCTTGGCGTCTCGCGCCTAGAACGGGATTTCGTCGTCGATTTCTTCTGCCCGACCAATCCGCCGATAGGTGAGGCGCTTGCCGACGATGCCTTTCGCGGCCTTTGTCGCGCGCTCCGCGTCGTTGATGCCTAGCTTGGCGCGCTCGTTGTAGCGGAAATCGAACTCGGCGAGGTAGCGATGCAGGTGCGCCTCGCTGACGTGGTGATACACGCCGACGATCCCGCGCTTGAGGATCGAGAAGTAGTTTTCGACCGTGTTGGTGTGCGCGAAGCCCGCGAGGCGCACGTATTCCTCGGCGCTGTGGTTGACGCTGCTATGGCCGGCAAAGCCCCTGGCGAGCGGCGGATAAACCGTCGCCTCGTCGGTCATCAAATGGGTCGCCCTGTCGATGTTGTCGTGCAGGATCGGGCCGAGAGTCTTGCCATTGACGTTGGCGATATGCTGCGAGCGCACCGTGCCCTCGCGCTCGACCAGCGCCAGCACCGGGGCCTTCCCCTTGCCGCCTTGGCGACCGGCCTCACGCTTTGACTTGTGCTTGTTGGCCTCTTTGCCGCCGACATAGGTTTCGTCAACCTCGACGACCTTGTTCGCGCCGCCAAGCTTCGCGGCAAAGCCGGTGCTCAGCGCTTCGCGGATGCGGTGCATCATGAACCACGCGCTCTTGTAGGTGATGCCCAGCATTCGGTGCATCTGGTGCGCGCTGATCCCTTTCTTGCTGGACATGATGAGGTGGAGCGCCAGCACCCACTTGTTGAGGGGGATATGCGAACGCTCGCAAACGGTGCCGACCGTCACGGTGAATTGCTCCGCGCAGCCCTTGCACTCGTATAGGCCGGCACGCTGTTTCCTGCCGTGTAGGGCATAGGCCGCCCCGATCAGACCGCAATGCGGGCAGACCGGGCCATCCGGCCACAATAGCTGCTCAAGCCATTCGCGGGCCGCGTCGGCATCGTGAAAGATCGGGTTGTCGGCGAGGTTCATGGCGGCCTCTCAAGTTGAGACCAAGGATACTACCTATAGAACACAGTTGTAAAGTATACAATTGCCCAAAATCGCTAAGCCGCTAAGATTGAATTGATTATTTAAATATCGTACGATTGACATTACTCGCTGATGTCCATCAATAATTTCGTACTGGGCTTCGGGAGTCTCCGAAAAATATAATACTGGGACTGGTATGTTAAGTATTAATGACTCGATCAATCGGCTTGCTTTTCCGTTATCCCAGAGATATTCCCGTTGAATATCGGGTAAAATCAAAATCTTGCTTTTCCATTGTTCAGTGAGCGTTTGGATAGAAAGATCGACGGGCTGCGTTACTATTCGTCGTTCTGCCGGCGGGAAAGTAAAATCCTCATCGCTTTCCATCTCGCCGAGGTCGGCGGGGGTTTCGCTGAGCAATAGTGAAGCCATCGCTATCCGCCCGATTATTCCCTGTTTTATATATCACGAAGTTAGCGACGCTGGTGAGCAACATACCCCGCCGCACTCCGCCCCGCGATCCTCCCGAAGACGCCGCCGGCCATGAGGCCGGTGCCGCTGGCGTAGTTGTGGTAGTAGAGCCCGCCGATCATCTCGCCGGCGGCGAAGAGGCCGGGGATCGCGGCGCCGGCGGCGTCTTGCACTTGCGCGTCGTTCGACACTTTGAGCCCGCCGAAGGTGAAGGTGACGCCCGAGGTCACGCCATAGGCCTCGTAAGGCGGGGTATCGAGCTTTTGCGCCCAGTTGGTCTTGTCGATCGCCAGGCCGCTCGTGCCGAGCCCGTCATGGATGTTGGGGTTGAACGGCAATTCGGGGCGCGGCGCGGCGTTGAACTCGGCGATCGTGTCGAGGAAGCCCTTGGGGTCGACGCCGTCCATCTTGGCGACCAGCTCCTCCCAGGTGTCGGCCTTTTCCTTGGTGCAACGCGCGATGCGGTATTCGTCGCGCAGCAAATGCAGGGTCTTCTGATCGAAGACCTGCCAGGCGAAGAGGCCCGGCTGGTTCATCACCTCGCGGCCGTATTTGGCGTAGGTGTAGGAGTGGAAATCGAGCCCCTCGTCGATGAAGCGTTCCCC
>Ga0182024_10008166_pt1 | contig 22229 bp, 16 predicted proteins | sample P32metaG_FD_120480 | JGI IMG/M metagenome (GOLD analysis project Ga0182024, IMG submission 120480) | Permafrost microbial communities from Stordalen Mire, Sweden - P3-2 metaG (Illumina Assembly) | ecosystem: Environmental > Terrestrial > Soil > Wetlands > Permafrost | place: Sweden: Stordalen...
CGGCCGGCGCCTCGAGCACCGTGCGCACCGCCCGGCCGGCGTCGCGGACGTGGATGTAGGGGCGCCAGAACTGCTCGCCGAAGACTTCCAGCTCCCGGTCGGCCCACAGATCGCGCGTGAACTCGTTGACGGTCAGATCGAAGCGCATCCGTCGCCCCACGCCGTACACGGTCGCAAAGCGCAGGCATGTCGGCTTGGTCTGACCCGTGCCGTTCGCCAGGATCAGCTGCTCCATCCCGACCTTCTGCTCGGCATACAGCGATACCGGGCGCAGCTCGCCCTCCTCGGTTATCGGCACGTTGGGATCGGCCATGCGCCCGTAGTTGGAGCAGGTCGATGCGAACACGAGCCGCTCCACGCCCAGCTCGTTCGCGTCTGCGACGAGCGCGCGCGTGGCCTGCACATTGACGTCATCGGAGACCTTGGGATCCAGAGCGCACGCCGGGTCGCCCACGATCGCGGCGAGGTGCACAACCGCCTCGGTGTCGGTCAGGGCGCGCCTGCGGGCCTCGTCGTCGCGCATGTCGGCGCGGATCACCTCGACCCCGGCCCGCTCCTGCTCGGCGGCGATGTCCTCCTGGCCGTGCAGCAGGGAGTCGAGCACGCGGACCTCACGTCCGGCGCCGAGCAGCTCCTGAACCAGAAGCGCCCCGATGTAGCCGCTCCCCCCTGTGACCAGTGTCGCCTTGCTCACCTGAAGACCCCTTATGATTGCTGTTCGCGCGCCGCGCAGGGCGCTGGCCTCGAGGTGCTCGGCGGGCCATCCGATCGCCGCCGTTCGCAGGCAACGCCATGTTACTGGCGCTATCGGCCTTTATGAACCGATCACTTGAGCTCGCCCGGGGACGGCGGCATCGGTGATCGCGGCGGGGCGAAGGCGAACGCGGACGGGCGCTCGCCGGGGCTTCGCCCGCCCACGGGATACATTGGCGAGCATCGAGGCAACCGCGGCAGTCGCCAGTCCAGCCAGCAATCAACGCGCCGCGCGCGACATCGTCCTGCAGATCGTCGTGCGCGTGCTGAACCTCGGTCTCGGCGTGGTCGTGACCGCGCTCACGGCGCGGGTATTGGGCAACGCCGGCTTCGGCCAGTGGTCGACGATCTTCGCCGTCCTCGGGCTGACGGGCTACTTCACGAACTTCGGCATGGAAAGAGTGGTCCTGCGGGAAGCCGCGCGCCAGCCCGAGCTAGAGAACGAGTGGCTCGGCGCGGTGATGATGCTGCGACTGCTCCTGCTGCTGCCGGTGATGGTGTTCTCGATCAGCGCGATCGTGCTGCTTCACGAGAGCCACGAGATGCTGTTGGCAGGGATCATCATCGTCTTCGGGATGCCCTTCGACGGCGTCGGAGCGATGCAGCTGATCTTCCAGCTGCGCGTGAGAAACACCGTGCCGATGGTCGTGCTGACGCTGCGAAGCGTTCTGTGGGGGGCCGCTGTGGCGGTGATCTTCTGGCGTGGCGGCGGCATGATCGCGCTGGCGATCGCGCTGGTGGTGAGCAATGGCTTGGGCTCGATCGTACAGGCGACCGCCGCACGCCGGCTCGCGGGAAGCTGGCCGCGTCCCTCGCGCAAGCGGATCGGAACGCTCGTGCGCGTCGGCATTCCGCTCGGCATCTCCGGGGTGCTGATCATCGCCTACGCGAACATCGACCAGATCATCGTCTTCAAGATCGCCGGCAGCAACGCGGCCGGCCTCTACGCGGCCGCCTATCGCCTGGTGGAACAGGCCCACTTCGTCCCGATCAGTGTGCTCACGACGATGACGCCGATCATCGCCGCCTCGTGGCCGGGCAACCGCGACCGGATGCTACGGGCCGCCCAGGTCACCGCCGAGCTGCTGACGACCACCTCGCTCGGCGCGCTCGCGTTCGTGAGCGTCGCCGCCACACCGGTCATCCGCCTGGTCTTTGGATCACAGTTCCTCGCCGCCGCGCCGGCGCTGCCCGTGCTGTTCGGGGCGTTTGTGTTCATCTGCTTCGGCTACCTCAACAGCACGCTGCTCACGGTATTGGGGCTCCAGCGCAAGCTGCTGCTCGTCAGTCTCACCGGCCTGGTGGTCAACGTGACCGGGAACCTGATCTTGGTGCCGGTGGACGGCTTCATGGGGGCGGCGTGGATGACGCTGCTCACCGAGATCGTCGTCTTTGGGGGCAGCTCCTGGCTGATCCGCGGGGCACTCCAGCTGCGCTCCGTGAACCTCGGCCGCATCGGCCGCACCGTTGTGGCCGCGCTGCTGCTGGTGGGCGCGCTGAGCGCCGTGCAGCTCGCGAGCGACTCGCTCGCGGTGCTCCTGCCCGCTGCCTGCGTCTGCTACCCGGCGCTGCTGTTCGGCCTGCGCGCGCTCACGCTCGATGACCTGCGTGTCCTGTTGCGACGGGGGACGCCTGTGTGACCGCGGAGGGTGCTCCCGGGTTGGGCCTGATCCATCCCCGCGCGCTCGCGCCACCCTCCCAGGCGCCGTCGCGATTCGGGTCCTCCATCGTCGCCGGGAGCTCGAGTATCCAGCGCTCGTGAACCGCCGCGAGCGCGCCCTGCAGCTCCTGCCAGTCCGCGAAGTCACGTGGGTCAAGCGGCGTTTCGACGTCGAGCGACACCAGGTGCGCGCGGCGGCGGGCGCGGATCGGGACGACGAGTGCGTCCGCCGTGGCTGCGAGCCGTGCGCTGCCGGAGGCGAGCATCACCGGCTTGCCCAGGAAGCGCGTCTCGCCGTGCCCGGGCATGGAGAAGAACAGGCACACGATCTCGCCCTCCTCGAGCAGCCTCTGAAGCAGCGCGAACGAGCCGGCGGAGCTGACCAGCCGCTCGCCGCGGGCACTGGCCTCCGTGCGGCGACGCGCGATGCGCCTCCCCCAGGAGCCGGCGCGGGGCGGCTCGAGCGCCCAGCCGCTGACCGAATAGGGAGTGCGTCCGAGGGATGTGACCGCGGAGGCGCACTGTATGTAGAAGCCCATATGGCATGAGCTCACGATCACGCCCCGTCCTGCGGCAAACGCGTCGCGCAGCCGCGCTGTTGAGACCTCATCCAGCGTGGGCTGCGCCCACGGCTGCCAGTAGAGCGTCGACTTGACCCTGTCCTCGATCAGGTGCTCGCGCGCGAGCGCCTCCACCTCGTGTGCACGCGTGGTGCCCCCGACGATTGCCTGCATCGCCGTGATCGCCCGCGCGCGCTCCTGCGGCTCTCGCACCCACAGCGCCCGCCCGCGCGCTTCCGCGCGCCGCACCATCAGCGCGGTTGGCAGCATTCGGCGCAGCCAGGGGTCCGTGGTGAACCGAGTCCTCAGGCCCGCGGGTGGCAACGGGCACGGCGCGACCGGACGCCTCGCCGCGTCCAGTGCCCTCGTCAAGTCGGGGGGTGCATCGGGGCCCACCTGGGGGATACTGCCACGTCGGCAATCGGCGTGCCCTCCGAGACGCGACCGGCGCGAGACGCCGGGATCTAGGCCGAAGCTATTGCGCAGGCCCTATGCGGGGGTCGATACGGGCGGTGATCCAGCGCCCTGCACGTGGTCGCCGAGGTGGCCGAGCAGGCGGGCGAACTGTCGCCGCGCGTCATAGCGTTCTCTGCACCGTGCGGTTGCGGCGGCCGCGAGGGAGCTGCGCCGGGGGGCGTCCGCGAGCAGCGTGCGCAGGGCCTCGCCGAGGGCCCGCCGGTCGCCGTAGGGGATCAGCACTCCCGCCCTGCCCTGATCGAGCAGGTCGGGTATGCCGCCCACGTCCGTCGACAGCACCGCTGTTCCGCAGGCCATCGCCTCGAGCGCCGCCCATGGCGCCGCATCGCCGTAGCTGGGCAGGCAGAACACGTCAGCCTGCTGCTGGAGGTCGAGCAGCTGCGGGTCTGAAGGACCCAGGCGGTGGATCCTCACCCCCGGGCGCGCGGGCACCTCGGCGGGCGTCACGAGGTCGAGCTCGACCGTGCGGCCGAGCTCATCGCCAAGCGCAGCCAGCAGGTCCTCGCCGCCCTTCTCGGCAAAGCGGCCGCCTACGAACAGCAGGCGCGGGCGCGTTCGCGGGCGCCGCTCCGCCGGCCGATAGTGCTGCAGGTCGATCCCGGGGTGGTGCTCGATCACACGTGCCCGCGGAGCGTCCCGGAGAGCCGCCCGGCATGCCCAATCTGTCCAGGCGAGTACGAGCGCGGCCCGCTCGAGCGCGCGGCGCTCGAGCGCGCGGCTGGGAGTGATCGTAATCTCCGCGTAGCTCTGGGCGGGGCGCCATGCGGGCATCGCCCACCAGTCGCTCACGGTCGTGTCGAGCGACACCACGACCGGGACCCTGTGCATCACCCGCGTCATGGCCAGTGCTATCGACTGGCTGTGAACGTGGACGACGTCTGCCGGCCACCCGCTCAGCTCTCCCTGCAGCTGTGTGCGCGCGCGCAGCGACTGAACCACATGCCAGCGCAGCGTGCGCAAGTCGAGATTCCCCCGCGCGAGGAGCGGGATCGGGCGCATCGCGGCCGCGCTCGCCCAGCGACCCATCGGCGTGAGCCCGGCGAAGCGGGCCTCGACGCCGGCGCTACAGCTCAACCCGACTTGCAGAGCCTCGTCAAGCTGCCCCTGTCCCAGGATGTGGCTGCCGAGGTTTCCCTCGTTGAAGAACAGGATGCGCACCGCGGCAGGTGAGACTACTCGGTGGGATCCGGGCGCTTCGGCCGGCTCCATTCCGCCGCCGTTGCCTCCCAGCCAAAGCTGCGAGGGTCCTCCACTTCCTCTGGGCGCTCGAGCATGCGACGCTCGTGAACCGCGGCGAGCGCATCGTGCAGCTCGTCGGCTCCCGCGAACAGGCGCGGGTCAAGCGGCGCGCCGACATCGAGGCGCGCGCGGTGCCCGACGCGGTAGGAATGCACGGGCAGCACGAGCGCGTCGCTCTGGACCGCCAGTCGTGCGCTGCCGTCGCCGAGCATCGTCGGCCTGCCCAGGAACTGTGTCTGGTGTGAGCCGGGCAGGTCGAAGCAGAGGTACACGCACTCGCCCCGCTCGAGCAGTGCCAGCAGGGTCGCGAACGACCCGGTCGAGCGGATCAGGTGGCTGCCCCGGTTTTCTTTGCGCCAGTGAGCCAGTCGCCGCCCCCAAAGGTCGCGGGTGGGCTGCTCGAAGTACCATGGCCCCGCGACCGTGTAGGGAACGTGGCCCAGCGACCTCACGACCGACGAGGCCCCTGGGGAGGGGCCGACGTGGCAGGTACTGAGCAGCACGCCTCGCTCCTGGGAAAGCGTCTCCTGCAGCTGCGCGGCGGACCTCGTATCGATGCCCCGGTTGACCCAGGGCTGCCAGAAGATGGCGTTGGCCGCCTCTCGCTCGATCAGATGCCTGCGGGCGAGCTCCGTGAGCTCATCGGCTCGACGGGTGCCGGCCACGATCGTCTCCATCATCGCCACAGCGTCCTCGCGTGCCAACGGGCTGCGCTCCCAGAACCTCTGTCCCCGGCGCGCGGCCCGCGCCACCACCAGCCTGGTGGGCAGCACCCGACGCAGCCAGGGCGACGTCTTCACGCGGATCCGCAGGGTCGCCGGCGGCATGCGCGGCGGCGTCGGCGAGTCGGGGATCGCCGGCGCCGCGCCCAGAGCGGGAGAGCGTGTTGTGGTCGATTGTGTGGAAACGTGCATGTTCATGAGCGGGTGGCCGCCCATTAAGACTTCACCGCGGCGTGATTCCTTCCCTTCAGCTTGCGTTTCGACGTATCGAGCGCATTGCTTGAGCCGGCGTAGGTCAGGGGGCCAACTTCAACCCTGCCGGCGCAGGGCCGTATAGTGGGTTCGACGGTCGCGTGGGTTGGCGGCCACGTTGACGCCCATGCGAATCCTCGTTGTATCTGCGCTCTACCCACCGGTGGCCTTCGGCGGCTACGAGGTCGAGTGCGCGGGCGTCGTCGAGCGCCTCCGCGAGCGCCACGACGTGCTCGTGCTGACGAGCCATCGGGACCGCGCCCGCGCGGGGAAGCAGGCCGAGGTGAGACGGGAACTGGCGCTTTTGACGCCCGACGCCAGGGGTGCGCTGCGCGCGCCGCTGGCGTCCGTGCGCGCAGTCGCGGCCGCTCGGCGCGCGCTGGCGTGGAGGCCGGAGCTCGTGTATGTGTGGAACGGCTCGGACATCCCGCAGTCGGCTTTGCGCGTGCTGGCCGACAGCGGTGTGCCGCTGGCCTTTCGCATCTGTGAGCATTGGTTCGGCGGCATCTTCACGGGCGATCAGTTCTTGCGCGAGCTGCTGCCGGCGGACAGGGGGCCGCTGCGAGCCGCCTGGGCCCGCGGATGCAGGGCGCTGAACCGCCTTCCCTCGCTGCGGCTGCGCCCGTGCGCGCCCGTGCGCACCGCGATCTCCTGGAACTCGGAGGCGATCAAGCGCATGGTTCAGACTCCAGCGTTCATCGAGCCGCGGCTCGAACGAGTCGGTCACTCGGTACCCCGCTACGGCGACCTCTACGCCGCCGTCTCGCGCGAGCCTGCGCCGACGCCGGAGATCGTCTTCCTGGGGAGAGTCACCCCGTACAAGGGGCTGTCGGTCGCGATCGAAGCGCTCGCGCTGCTGCGAAGTGAGCATGGCATCACCGCCCGGCTAGAGGTGGTCGGCCCCGAGGATCGCGATCATGGCTCAGAGCTCCGCCGCCTGAGCGAGCGCAGCGGCGTCGCCGCCCAGATCACCTGGCACGGTCAGACGCCGCACGAGCAGGCCGCCGCGCTGCTCGCCCGGGCGAGCGCGATGATCGTTCCGTCCACGTGGGCTGAGCCGTTCCCCCTGGTCACGATCGAGGGCGCGCTTGCGCGGGTGCCGCTGGTGGCTTCAGACGTGGGCGGGATCGGCGAGGGCATGCATGATGAGGAGCACGCCCTGCTGTTCGCCGGCGGCGATGCGCGTGGCGCCGCCAGCGCGCTGGCCCGCACCCTGGGCGAGCGCGACGAGACGGCCGCCCGCGTCGTACGCGCGTATGAGCGGGCTCAGGAGTTCCGCATCGGGCCCTATCTCGATGCTCAGGAGAGCTTCCTTGCCGATGCGCTCGCCGCGCTGCGAACAGGCTCGGAGGTTCACGACCAGGTCGCTGTCCAGCCTGGTTAAAGCCCCCTGTGCGGACGACCGATAGGGCTCTATCATGACCTGGTGCCCCGCATGATCGCCACGGCCGGATAATCATGCCCAATATCGAGCCCCCACTCGACGCTCCCGTCGCGTCCACGGTTTCACCGTTTGAGCTGCTCTCGGTTCTCTGGAGACGCCGGCTTGTCGTGATCGTGACAATCATTGCGAGCGTGGCGATCTCGACCGCGCTGTCGCTGCGGTCTCCCAAGCAGTACAGCGCGTCAGCGCAACTCCTGTTCCGCGATCCGGGCTTTGCGCAGGCCCTGTTCGGCAACAACCTGTTCTCCGTCGGCCAGGAGGAACCGCAGCGCACCACGCAGACGAGCATCGACGTGGTGACCTCGCTCAACGTGGGCAGCCAGGCCGCGAGGCTGTTGAAGGACAAGGAACCTCTCAGCGCCAAGGAACCGGTCAGCTCGCTGGTTGAATCGGTCTCGGTAACCCCCAACGCCGATGCCGACATCGCCACCATCAAGGCGACCCGCTCGACTCCCAACGGAGCGGCGGCCGTGGCCAATGCGTTTGCCAACGGCTACGTGATCTATCGCCGCCAGACCGACCAGGCCACCGTCGCCCAGGCCGAAGAACTCGTGAAGCAGTCGATCTCGACCGCCGCGGTCGCCGAGCAGGCGAAGCTCGCTGAAAGCCTACGCCAGCTCGGAGTGCTGCGGTCGCTGCAGACCGGCGACGCCGAGGTGATCGCCGAAGCACAGCCCGACAGCAGCGCGGTTTCGCCCAAGCCGAAGCGCAGCGCGCTCCTGGGGCTCGTGGTGGGGCTGCTGCTCGGCTGCGCGCTGGCGCTGGCGAACGACTTCCTCGACCGGCGAGTGAAGACGCTCGAAGACTTCGAACGTGCCTGCCCCGACTACTCCGTGATCGCAAGCATTCCCCACACGCCGCCCGGTGCGACCGCGGCCCAGCAGCTGGCCGGGCCCACCGGCGAGTCCTATCGCATGCTGCGCGAGAGCTTGCGGTTCCTCGACCCGAGCGGCCTGGCGCGATGCTTCGTGGTCACCAGCGCCGATGAAAGCGAGGGCAAGAGCACGGTGGCCGTGAACCTGGCCTCGAGCCTCGCGACCATCGGCCGCAGGGTCGTCCTGGTGGAGGCCGACATGCGCCGGCCGACGGCCGCGCAGCAGCTGGGCATCCCCCGGGGTGTGCAGGGTCTGTCCGATCTGCTCGTCTCAAACGCGCACCTGGACGAGTTCGTCGTGCCGATCGAGGATGAGCCCGGCCTTGTCGTGCTGCCCAGCGGGACGATTCCCCCCAACTCCGCCGACCTGCTCAGCGCCGGGCGCATGGGTGAGGTGCTGACGCTCCTGCGCGAGTCCGCGGATGTCGTGATCGTCGACTCGCCGCCGCTGCTGCCAGTGGCCGACACGAGGGTGCTGCTCAGGCTGGCAGAGGTCGACGGCGTGATCGTCGTCGGTCGGGCCGGGTTCAGCCGCAGGGATCGCCTACGGCTGGCGGTACGGGTGCTCGAGCAGAGCGGCAAGCGCGTGTTCGGGCTCGTGATAACGGATGCCAAACAACCGGCCCGAAGCGGCTACTACTACGAGGAGCCGCCCTCCTCGCCCAACGGGCACCCGCGCCAGCCCAGTATCAGAGTGCAAGTTTGACGCGCGCCCGCCGGCCGTAGGCCGGTCGCAGTCCCGGCGCCGGCGCGGTCACCGGCGCGATCCGCGCGATCCGCGTCGAGAGCACGCCCCCCATGCCGCCCAGCAGCAGGTCGATCTGCCCCCAGTAGAAGCTGTCGTAGAAGATCGTCACAACCGCCATGCCGATGATGCCCAGCACGAGCGCCAGCTCGAGCTGTGGGGCCACGCCGAAGCGCAGGCACCTGCCCAACACCCGCAGGGCGACTCCGATCGGAATGATCGCCGCGAACAGCCCGACGAGACCCATGTCGACCGAGATCGACAGGTACCCGTTGTCGAGCGCTCCGATGCTCGTCTTGTTAGCCGATTCTTCGGCGGAGAAGCCGGGCGCGCCCGCTCCGAAGATCGGGCGCTGTCCGATGTTGCTGAGCGCGTAGCCGTAGCTGAACTCGCGGTGGGTCACCGACTGGCTGCTCGTGATCGTCGAGCTGAGGCGCCTTTCGACGACCTTGTGAAGCGAGCCGCTGCCCACGATCAGGGCCGACAGGATGAAGATGATCGATGCGACGTAGGCCAGCGCCCGATAGTTGGCGGCTCTGGCCTGCAGGACCACCACGACCACCAGCAGAACGGTCACGGCTATCCACGCGCTGCGCGATTCGCTGAAGATCAGCAGGGCGGCGGCTACAACCGCCACCGCGGCCGCGAGCAGTCGCGAGCGCCGGGAGGCGAACAGCAGCGCGGCCGGAAGCAGGCCGACGATCAGCGCTCCATAGGTGATCGGATAGCCGACGAAGTACCCGACCCGAACCGAGGGCGCTTTCAGGTACGCGTATGCCCCCATCAGCAGCAGCAGCGCCAGTCCGCCGAACGACGCCGCCAGCCATCCGCGCCCGTCGCCGAAGCGCCTGGCGCACAGGAACGTCACGCCGATGAAGAGAAAGCCGACGACTTTCGTGTTAATCAGCTCGGAGGCGCTGCCGTTGGTCTGGTAGATGAGCAACGCCAGGCCGCCGAACAGCACCCCCACCAGCAGGGCTCCACTGCTGGGACGCGTTCGGCGCCCGCCGAGCGCAAGCGACCACAGCCAGGGCAGCAGAGCTGCCGCACCGATCGCGGCGCAGAGCACCTTCTGCTTCACGATCGGACCTTCGCTTTCGGTGATGAAGGGGTACCACGGCGCGACGGCGACGATCACGATCGCCCACGGGAACGCTCGCTCGCCCAGCATCGCGAGCCCGAGGACCGCCACGATCACGATGCACAGCAGGATCGCGTCGCTGGACTTGCGCGCGACCATCGCTCCCGCCAGGAGTCCGACCAGCGCCGCCAGGCTTATGATCGCCGGCCTGCGAGCGAGTACGGTGATCGTGCGTTCCATCTAGCTAGAGCAGGTTAGCGGGCAGCGAATCGGCTCTCCTCAGCTGGAGCCCAGCGAGGGAGACATGGCAGGGTGAATTAATGGGGCCTGACGTTATCGAGACGCCATGGTGGGGAGTTGATGCGTGACACGGCATGTTCACCAGCGCGCGTCACTTCACGCCCATATGCGGCGCAGCCGGGCTCGCCGCGCGGCGCTCGACCAGTCGAACATGCTGTTGTTGATGTCGTAGTCTCCGCGCTGCGCATCGGGAACGGCTCCGCTTTCTATGCGCTCAAGCAGCCGTGGGAGTTCGCGGTAGAACTCCGGTGAGCGATAGGGAGGGTGCAGCGACCACATCCCGGGGGGCGCGCCCAGGAAGTCGACGCGGTAGAGCCCAGCGGCGGACATCGCGTCACTGATCGCGAGCTCGGCTGCTCTGTATGGAGGGTTGCCGTGCAGCCTCGCCTTGATGCGGCTGACCGATCGCAGCGGCCCCGTGAGGCGCAGGGGCAGGACGCGCTCGCGCAGGCGCGCGTGGTCGATGAAGAACAGGCGCGTGCTCACGCTGGAGAAGCGAAAGGCCAGCGAGTCGTGCTCGAACGGCGACGCCTTCTGCCTGCGCAGCCGCCCGTCCGCGGTTGGCGGGCCGGGGAGCGGGCTACACGCCAGGATGTCCTGATTGTCTGCCAGCAGCGCGCGGCCTTCGGCGATCCAGGTCTGGCTCGAGCCGCCGAACATCACATCCGAGTCCATATGAAACACGAGATCGTTCCGCGCCGTGTACAGGCCGTGCAGGTATGGGTAGAAGGGCGCGCCCTTCGTGTCCTTGGCCGGCAGAAACGAGCCCGACACGAAAGCGCTGGCGACCTCCTTCACGCTCTCGGGCGCATAGTCGACCTCGACGATGCGGGCCGCCGGATACTCGCGACAGAGATCCTCCAGCAGCTGCTGCATCGGCGCGCGACGCTCTTCCCAGCCCTCCGCGAAGCGACCACCGAAATCGGTGCGGTGAAGATCGAACGTGAACACGATCTCATCGACCTGGTTGCCCCACTGGCGCAGCTGGTGGGGCAGAGTGTGAATGGCGTGCGGCAGGTCGGTGGGGGCGACGTTGATCTGCAGCGTCACCGGGCTCACCTCTGGCACGTCGCAGACCATAGCAATGTCGCCGGGCAAGCTCAAAGCCTGCCCGGCGACGGTGTGCATCGACATCATGTAGCTACAGAGGTGAGGCCTTTAGCCTGTGGCTTACTGGCCCTCCTCTTTCGCGAATCCTTCAAGGACGGCCAGCACCGGACGGGGAGTCCAGCTGCCGCTGACGAAGCCCCATTTCCCAGTATTCCCGGTACCGTCATCATGTGACTCGTAGTACCAGATGCCCTTGACATAGCCGAACCCGATGAGTTCCGTGTAAACGGCTTTCACGCGTTCCGCCTGTTGGGCGGGCGAGGCGGACCCGGTCTTGCCGCTCGCTTCATCTTCAACGCCGAACTCGGTGACGTAGTAGTTGGTGTGCTGGAAGCCGAGCGAGACAGCCTGTTCGTGCTCTGCCTTCAGCGCACCCGGGCCCCAGTTGTATTCGTTGTTTTCTCCAGCGAGCCCGTAGGGATGATGTGTGAAGCCACCCACGAGCGTCTTCAGAGACGGCACCGCGGCGACCGCGTCAGCCAACCAACCGTGGCCGCCCGGAACGATTGAGGATCCTTTTGGTCCCGAGTAGTTGCCGAAGCTGTTGAACAGCAGCTTCACGTTCGTCAGGCCCGCGGCGTTCACTGCGTTGGCAAGCGAGACGAACATTTCGGCGTATTTGACCGGTTCGCCATCGTTGGGCGTCCCCTGGGGGTTGCCACCCTTGAGGAACACCTCGTTCTCGACCTCCATCAGCGTGTCCCCTTCGGCAGCCGATGACTTCACTTCTGCCAGGGTGCTGGCGGTCCACGAGGCGATGTTGATCGAGGCCAGCGATGAGGTGTCGTTGGTGTTACCCACGACCACGACGTTGTTCGTGAAGCCGTGTTCCTTCGCGACCTTCGGCGAGTTGAGGTCTCCCGCAATTTCGACTCGGTCTGAGGTGATTCCCGCGGCGAAGGTTTTGGCCCCAACTTCAAAGCCCCAGCCGAGGGCGTCGTTCGTCCCGATGATGACTCCTGCGGGTTCCGGCGTCGTCACCGGCGGCGGGCTTGTGACCGGCGGAGGTGTGGCTGCCGGATAGGTGATCGCGACTTCCAGCGACAGCGTGCTGCCTTCGACGGCGGTTCGCACTCTGTAGTGGACGGTCACACCCGGAACGGCCGCCGGCGTGATTGAAGTTCCGCTGACCTCCGAGAACTGTTCGGTTTTGCCCGGCACCTTGGTCACCAGCACGTAGGTGGTGACGCCGGCAATCGCGTTCCAGACGAGCTTCTGTCCGGAGACGATCAGTTCTGGTGCGGCCTGCGTGTTGACTTTTTCGGGAGCCTTGACTTCTTCAGGCGCTTTTTTTTCTTCAGGTGCTTTTACAGGTATTTTGACTTCTTCAGGCGCTTTCGGTTTTTCGGTTACTTTGGCGGCCGCGTACGTGATCGACTTTTCTGTCGACCAGGTACTGCCTTCGGTGGTGGTCCGGACGCTGTAGGAGACGGTGTCGCCCGGCACCGGCGGCGGCGTCACGGAGATTCCGCTGACCACCGAGTACTGGACGGCCTCTTTGGGGACCCGGATGAGAAGCACGTAGGTGTTGATGTTGTCGACTCGGTTCCAGCTGAGCTTCTGTCCGGAGACGGTCAGCGTGGGAGCCACGCGGGCGGCGCGCAATCCATTGTTGTAGTCGCCGCGCGATCCCGAGCGCGATGCGGTCGCGTTTGCCGTACCGGTTGAGCCTGCGACTCTTGCGAGGCGCTGCTCGAGGAGTGTCAGCCTCACACCCGCACGCTGGAGGGCACGGCGTGCAGACCGGCACCGGTTGGGGTGCTTGGGGTTCGCACGAAGGCAGCGCTTCACGCCCTTGGCGCGGGCAACGAGGTTACGATCGGCGTGCCTCTTGCGCCTGGCGGTCACCTTCAGTGCGGTGGGGAGCAGACGTGCCCCCGTGGCGACCCGGCCGTGGGTGGAGCGAGCGTGCTTCGCTGGTGTGGCTGTGGCTGTGGCTGTGGCGCTGATCGCCTGGACTAGGAGACACGCCAATACGATGAACATGGCTGTCGGCCGGCGCCATGGCCGGCGAGCGCGAGCGTTTGTTATCATGATGAACCTCATTTCCTTTGGTGCATGGGCTGGCTGCGCGGTACCCCTGGCAATGAGGCCTCGCCTTACTGACGAGGGCGCCTTTACGGGGAGTCGCGAGTGGGGTCCGGGGCCAATCCCGGGCGTCGCGTTCTTCACGACTGCACCCCGTGTTTCGGGCGGGGGCTTCGGGTCTTTGAGCAGCCCGGCAGAGCCCTGGACGGATGTACCAGGCCGGGAGGTCTGCCCTGCTACGGGGGGGCGGTTCGAGCTTGCACCGAACGGCACGATCGCCGGCGGTGCAGGCGGCTAAAGCCCCGAAATCTCAGGCGTTCAGGCGTTCAGCAGCTCGCTGAGCGCCTGCACCGAGTAGCGCTTAACGACCAGCTCGCGGCCGCGCCGGCCGAGTTCGGGGGCCCCGTCCCTGAGCACCCGCACGAGCGCCGCCGCGAACTGCTCGCCGCCCTCGGCAAGCAGGCAATGCTCGCCGTCGTGAACGTCCAGCCCGGCGGCGGCGCGGGGCGTGGCGACCACGGGCAGCCCGTAGGCGAGTGCCTCGATGAACTTCAGCGGTGTTCCCCCTCCCTGCAGCAGGGGAACCACGGCGCAGCGTGCGCGGCCGTAGGCCTCCGAGAGGTGCTCGACGAAGCCGAGGGTCTCGATCCGCGGATCCGCGGACGGCGGCTGCTCGAGGCCCGGCCCGACGAGCGTGAGGCGGGCGTCGGGCAGCTCGGCCCACACCCGCGGGAAGACCTCGTCGAGCAGAAAGCGAAGGCCACGGCGGTTGGGCTCATAGAAGAAGCTCGCGACGAACAGGGCGCGCTCGCCCGCTGCCAGATCGCGCACCGGCTCGATCGCCTCGATGTCCACGACGTTAGGCACGCAGCGCAGCCGGGCGCCCGGACACAGCTCGCGAGCGGCCGCGATGTCCGCCTCGCTTACCATCCACGCCTCCGAAGCGCGTTCGAGCAGCCCGCGCTCGAATCTGCGCAGGGTGCGAGCGTGCAGGTCCAGCCGGGCCCCCGCCGTGAGCTCGGGGCGGAAGCCCGACTCGAAGTTGTGGGCGTTGTAGATCACCGGGCGCCGGCGCGCAAGAGCCGCGAGCGAGGCGGCGACGATCGGACCGTCGGCGATCACCCGGCCGCGATCGGGCTCGGCCGCGAGCCGCGCGGCATCGTCCGCGAGCTCTGCGGAGAGGCCGCGCGCGAACTCGCGCGGCACGCCCGCGAGCCGAGCCCTGCCGTAGGCGAGCATCCGCCGCACGCCGCGGGAAGGCACGACCTCGTGCAGCCGGATCCCCCGGATCGAGCGGAACGCGTCGTCAGGTTCCGGCGCATCGAAGCCCACGTAGAGCAGATCCAGGCCGTTCCCCTGGGCGGCCAGGGCCCGGGCCACGCCGTAGGTGCGGATGACGTGGCCGGAGCGCAACACGGGAGTATGGGCGGTGACGAGCAGGTCTCTCACAGCGCATCGATCGCGGCCGCGATCTCCTCCAGCCGCCGATCCCATGAATGCGAGGCCGCGGCCCGCGAGCGCTCCGCGCGGCGGGCCTGATCCCGGTCGCTGAGTGCATCGTCGAGCAGCTCAGCCATTCGCTGCGGGTCGCACGCGGTGGCCACGTCGGCGAGATCGGCGAGGGCGGGCAGCGGCGTTGCGATCACCGGTAGGCCCGCGGCCAGGTACTCGTAGATCTTCATCGGGAAGATGCTCTCGGTGAGTGCGTTCCGCGCATAGGGAATCAGCCCGGCGTCGGCCGCCCGCAGGACGTCCGGCAGCTCGCCGTAGGAGCGGGGGCCGAGCAGGTGGATGTTCGGCACCGCAGTGATCGCCGAGATGTCCGCGTTGGGTTCGCCCGGTCCGACCGGTCCGACCAGCGCAAACGACCAGGCCGGCCGCAGACGGGCCAGCTCGGCCAGCAGCGGAAGGTCCAGCTTGACGGCCACGATCGCGCCGGTGAACACGATCCGAGGCGTGGCCAGCGCGGCCATGCCGGGGTCAAGCGGCCCGGGTTCCAGCGCATGGGAGAACAGCTCGGTGTCCGCCACGTTCGGCGCGAACAGCACGTTCTCAGAGATCCTCCGCAGCCTGCTGGCGAGCGCCGGCGCGCTCGCCAGCACGAGGTCGGCGCGAGCGGCGAAGCTCTCCTCGGCCGCGCGGAAGCTGGCGGTGTCGATCCGGTCCTGGGCGGCGATGTCGTCGACGCAGTGATAGATGATCAGCGAGGGGTGGAGCGCGTCGATGAGCACCTCTGCCTGCGGGACGTATGCCCACAGGATCGGTCCTCGCAGCCCAAGCCGGCGGGCGGCGCGGCGCACGAGCGCCGGCAGCAGACGGCGGTTTATCGCCCGCGCGATCCGGGAGCGATGCAGCGGCAGGATGAGCGGCGAGAGCACATGCACCCCGTCGAGCGTGCGCGGTCCCTGCAGACCGCGTCGCAGCCGTCGCCAGATGCGGGCGAGATCGCGCCCGGCGAGCTGTGGGCGGCGCAGCCCGAGCGACTCGACGAACAGCACGCGGTTCTCACGCGCCAGACGGGACATCAGGTGGTGCTGATTGGTCCACAGCTCCGTGTCCCAGTCGGCGAATCCGACGCACACGATGTCGCGGCCCTGCAGGCGTGGGTGCTCGCTCATCGGCGCCATGATCCCAGGCCGGGCGGGCACAACGTTCGCGGCTGCGGCGATCCCCGCCCGCCGGACGGTTGACCGCGGGTCAAGGAAGGCCCGAAACGGATAATCTCACTCGGTGGGAGTTGATCTAACACCGGATCCGCCGTACAGGATCGCGCGCCAGGCGGGGCGCGCTGGCGGCCGTGCAGGGCGCGGGCAAGAGCAGATGCGCAACGCCCGACTGCTGTTCGACGCGGAGCTTGCCACGGGAACGCTCGACCCCGGGGCGCTGTCGGCGCCTGCCGTACGCGCGGTGACGCGTGTGCGCGGCGTCCCGCCGAGAGCCGGGCGTGTGGCCGAGCAGGTTCGCTTCAAGCTCGGCAACCTCGACTTCGAATCGGCTGTGGTGGACCCCCTGCTGGCTGCGCGCCAGGCGGTGCTGGGCAGCGAGAGCGCGGCTCCGCCGCGCTTTCTCATCCGCGTCGATGAGTTTCCCCACTACCAGGCGGCGGACGACCCCGAGCGCTTCGGCACCCAGGCATTCGAACGCTTCCACGAGATCATGGCCGATGCCGGCGTCCCGTATCTGATGGCAGTGCCTCCCCGCGTATGCCGCCAGCCGCTGTCGCCGACCACGACCGGATCTCGCCCGCTGGACGAGAGCGAGGTGGCGATGCTGAGCCGGATGGCCTCCGACGGGGTCTCCTTCGGCGTGCATGGGCGAGATCACCGCACACGCTTCAGCTCTCCCCGGCGCCGCTCAGAGCTGTGCGGGCTGTCCGACGCCGAGACCGAGCAGCTGCTCGACGCGGCGCGCGCGGAACTCGTCCGCCACGAAATCCACACGGACGTGTTCGTGCCGCCGTACAACCGCTTCGATGCCCGTCAGCTCGGAGCGCTCGCGGAGCGCTTCGCGATCGTGTGCGGCGGCCCGGAGTCAATTAGCCTGATCGGGTTCCAGCGTCCACCGCAGTGGCGCGGGGACACGGTATACTTGCCGTCGTACGCACCCGTCTACGGGGCCGCGGCCGAGGTTCTGCCAGCGGTGCAGCAGATGATCGAACGGGCGGTTGGCCTGTGGGTGCCGGTGGTGCTGCACTGGAGCTGGGAGGCCGACAGCGACTTCCGTGACCTGGAACGCCTGGCCGATCGCATCTGGCCCTACGCCACACGCTGGGAGGACTTTCGCGCAGCGATCGAGCGCAGTCGAGGAGACGATGGATGAGCGCCCGTCGCTAGAGGAGCTTCGCGAGCGCTTTCCCCGCGTCGCTGTCGTCCACGACTGGCTGACGATCCCAGGAGGCTCCGAGCAGGTTGTGCTCGAGCTGCTCGAGATGTTCCCGCAGGCCGAGCTGTTCACCTCGGTCTATGACCCATCGCCGTGGCCCCCGCAGCTGACCGAGCGCAGGGTCCACAGCTCGTTTCTCAACGGCATCCCGGGCGCCGTGCACCAGTACCCCAAGCTGCTGCCGCTGATGAACATGGCCTTTCGCTCATTCGATCTGTCCAGCTTCGATCTCGTGGTATCGAGCAGTCACGCGTGCGCGAAGAACGTGCGCACGCCCCCGGGCACGCTGCACGTCTGCTACTGCCACACTCCGATGCGCTACGCCTGGGACGAGGGCTTTCTGCACGGCGAGGACATCGGTCGTGCGACCCGGCTGCTGCTGCCGCCGCTGCTCGCCTGGCTGCGCCGGCAGGATCTGGCGGGCGCCAGCGGTCCTGACGTGTTCGTGGCGAACTCGTGTCACGTGGCCGAGCGCATCGAGCGCTGCTACGGGCGCTCGGCCGAGGTCGTCCACCCACCCGTCGACGTCGAGCACTTCCTCTCGCTGCCCCGCACGTCAGATGACTTCTACCTCGCGTTCGGCCGGGTCGTTCCCTACAAGCGCGTCGATCTGGCCGTCGCCGCGTGCGCGCGCCTGGACAGACGGCTCGAGGTCGCGGGCGATGGGCGGGCGCTTGACGCGGTCAGGTCTGAGGCAGGCCACGGCACGAGCTTCCTCGGGAAGGTCTCGGAGGCTGAGCGCGACCGGCTGCTGGGCGGTGCGCGCGCGCTGCTCTTCCCGGGCGAGGAGGACTTCGGGATCGTCCCGGTCGAGGCGCAGGCGGCCGGTGTGCCGGTGATCGCCTACGGCGTCGGCGGGGCAGCCGAGTCCGTGCTCGATGGTCTTACGGGGGTGTTGTTCGGCGAGCAGACCGTCGCTGCACTCGCGGCGGCGATCGAGCGCTTTGAGGCGCTCGAACTCGACGCGGCGGCGGCGCGGGAGAACGCCATGCGGTTCGGCCGCGATCGCTTCCGCGCGGAGATGACCGCGGTGATCGATCGTGCTTCGCGCGCTCGGGGGCAGGGGCAGGCTCAAGCAACCGAGCCGGCGCTGCGGGCCGCGCAGGCCGCTTCCAGGAGCTGACTCGCTCAGGACCCCAAGTCGAAGCCCCGCTCCGCCTCATCGGCCACGTGGCGGGCGATCGCCAGCGAGGCGGTGGCCGCGGGCGAGGGCGCGTTGCGTACGTGCAGGGCGCGGGGGGTTGCGGAGAACACGAAGTCATCGATCAGCCGGCCATCGCGTCCCAGTGCCTGCGCGCGCACGCCCGCGAATGAGGGCTCCACATCGGCCACCCGCAGCTCAGGCACATAGCGGGCAGCGGCCCTCACGAACGCCGAGTGCATCGCGGCGTGGCGCAGCTCGCTCACTCCGGTACGCCACCAGTGGGCGAACATCTTCCAGGTGCCCGGCCAGGCGAGCGTGTCGAAGAGGTCCCTTCCCCGCACCTTCGTGAGGCTGTATGCGTCGCGGGCGCCCGCCAGCAGCGCCGTCGGCCCCACGAGCACTTCACCGTCGATGTGCTTGGTCAGATGGACGCCCAGGAAGGGCAGCGATGGATCGGGCACCGGGTAGATCAGCGATCGCACGAGATTCCTGCGCTGGGGCACGAGCCGCAGGTAGGCGCCACGAAACGGCACGATCCGCGGATCGGCGCTCGCGCCCGCGGCGACGGCCAGCCGATCGGCCCAGGCGCCGGCACAGAAGATCGCGTTGCCGGCCTCAAGGGTCCCGCGCGTGTGCGCCAGCCGCAGCGAACGCGCACTGATTGCGACGTCCGTGACCTCGCATCCTGTCGCCACCGCGCCGCCCGCCTCGAGCACGTCCTGGGCATAGGACCGAGCCACGGCGGGAAAGTCCACGATCCCGGTGCTGGGCGAGTGCAGTCCGGCGATCCCACGCGCGTGTGGCTCGATCTGCTCGATCTCCGCGGCGTCGATCCGCCGCAACCCCGGGACCCCGTTGGCCTTCCCCCTGCGCTCGAGCTCCTCCAGGCGGGGAAGCTCCGAGGAGTCGGTAGCGAGAATCACCTTGCCGCAGTTCTCGTGCGCGATCTCCCGTTCGGCGCAGTACTCATACAGCTCGCGCCCGCCCTCCACGCAGAGGCGCGCCTTCAACGAGCCGGGTTGGTAGTAGACGCCCGCGTGGATCACACCCGAGTTGTGGCCGGTCTGGTGGGTTCCCACGTCTGCCTCGCGCTCGAGCACGCACACCGAAGCCTGCGGATGGCGGTGCATCAGCTCGCGTGCCACCGCCAGCCCGATGATCCCGCCGCCGACGATCGCGAGGTCGCACCGCTCGGGCGTGCTGGCGCCTTGGTGCTCGGACACGGACACGGACACGGACACGGACACGGATGCGACTGTAGTCGCTTGACCGGAAGCAATGGCGTCACCGGAGCAACCGGAGCGACAGGCGCGACCGGCGAAGTAGGAGCCGCAGGGACCGACGGGACCAACGGCGCAAACGGAGCCAACGGCACGAACGTGGGGCCCCCCTTCTTTTTGCCGGGCCCGCTAGCGGGAGGCCGCCACCGCTCCCGGTCCTCCCGGCGCGGTGGCCGCGCCGGCGTTGACCAGGCCCGCCCCGTACAGTCGTTCATCGCCACCGCCCCCGAGCTTGTGCGCGGTGTCCCTGAGTCGCGCGGTGATCTGTGACGGCGTCGGGTGGCGGCCGAGCACGCCGCTGGCGATGATGAGGGCCGCGGTAGCCGCCACGTGCGGCGAGGCCATCGAGGTGCCTTCGTAGCCCGAGGGCAGGCCAAAGCGCCGGACCGAGGATCCGGTGAACGTCTCCTGATAGACGCTCCGTCCGGGAGGCTGTTCGGGATGGCAGTTGGGGTCGCCGGAAAGAGCTGCGTCGGCGCCGCCGCCCGGTGCGACGAGCGTGAGTCCGGTGCCGTCGTTGGAGTAGTCCGCCAGGCAGCCGTGTTCGGTGGTCGCCCCGACGGCGACAACGTCGGGTGCATGCGCGGGATAGGCGATGGCGGTGTGGCCCTCGTTGCCGGCCGCCGCGACCACGAGCACTCCTCGCCGGTGGGCGAAGTGCAGCGCTTCGATCAGCTCGGGAATGTCCGACGCGGTGATGTTGGGAGAGAACTCGAGGCTAAGGTTGATCACCCGCGCTCCGTGGCGGACCGCGAAGACAACACCTTCGGCGATCGTCGACGCTTCGCCTTCCCCCTGCGTGTTGAGGACCCTAACGGGCATTATCCGAGCGGCGTACGCCAGGCCGGTGAGGCCCAGGCGGTTGTTGGTCTGCTCGGCGATCGTCGCGGCGACAAACGTACCGTGACCGTTTCGGTCGTTGGGGAATTTGTTCCTCGCGACGAAGTCATAGCCCTGGACGAACTCGTACCGGCTGAAGTCGGGTGAGCGGCGGAAGGGACCGCGGTTGGCGTATGCCACGCCGGTGTCGAGCACCGCGACGACCACGCCCCTGCCGCCCGGGGCGCCGTCGGCGGCCACGTTTGCCCATGCTTCGAGCGCGTTCACGCCGAACGGCCCGTCGAAGTTCCACTGCAGCTGCTGCCAGCCGCCGGGTGCGCCGCCGGCGCCCTCGTCATTGGGAATCCAACTTCCGGTCACTCGGGCTCGGTAGTCGGGCACGGCCCAGACCACGTTGTGTTTTCTACGTAGGCGCTGAAGCGCCGAGCTGACGCTCACGCCGGGTGCCAGTCGCAGCAGTCTCGTGCGCGGGGCCGGTTCGGTCGGATGCACTGCGCCTTCGGCGCTCGCCGTGGCGGCACGCGCCCGGGGCGGGGTGGTGGCGTACCTGACGAGAACCTCGTTTGAGACGTAGCCATCCGGCAGGGCGGCGGCGGCGGGCGAGCCGATGAGCGCGAGACCGACGCAGGACGCGGCGAGGATCAGCGCTCTACGGACGCCATGAAGACCGGGAAATGGGTTGAGGGAGCTGCGGAGCACGGGTTGCGATGAGCAATGATGATGGTCTGCGGCTGCGTCGGGGGCATTGCACTGTCGCAGAGAACCCGCGACGAGACGATGAGCGAGCGCTTCTTTCCACGCGATGACTACTTCATGCGCCTGGCAGTACGCGAGGCCGAACATGCATCAGAACACGACGACGTGCCAATCGGCGCGGTGGTGGTGCGCGGAGGAGAGCTCCTCGCGGCGGCCCACAACGAGCGTGAGCTGCGCCAGGATCCGACCGCGCACGCCGAGCTGATCGCGCTGCGCGAGGCGGCCCGAGCGGGAGGCAGCTGGCGGGTGCTCGACTCGGTGATCTACGTCACCCTCGAGCCCTGCCCGATGTGCGCCGGCGCGATCGTCCTCGCGCGCGTGCCGCGCGTGGTCTACGGAGCAGCTGATCCCAAGGCCGGGGCGTGCGGCAGCGTGCTCGACGTGCTCGCAGAGCCCCGGCTGAACCACCGCCCCGAGGTGGCGGGGGGGTTGCTGGCGCAGGAGTGTGGAGAGCTCCTCAGCGAATTCTTCGCCTCGCGACGCTAGCGCCGCGCCATCGTCGGGCGGGCGTCACGCCTGAAATCACAGGCGCCGGCGGGTGATGAGGAGATCATCTAGCCTTGGATCCTCCCCTGGAGGGGTGGCAGAGCGGTTGAATGCGGCGGTCTCGAAAACCGTTTCGGGGGAGATTCCTCCGACGAGGGTTCGAATCCCTCCCCCTCCGTTGTTGTGATGTGTCGGGACATCGGAGACTGATGTTTCGGGACATAGTAGACAGGCTTAGGCGTGTGTGAGTGGCTGGTAGATGCGGCTGGGATCGAGCGTGAGCTCTCTGATCAGCTCGCCCTCGAGGGTGATCACGCGGGTGCTCTGGTCGGCGATGAGGAGCTTGACCTCTCGCCCCTTGTGGGCTCTGCCTAGCCCGATTTTGTAGAGCCTGCTCATGTATCGCAGGCTGACCTTGCCCGTCTCATCGACGATGTCGCTCCTGACCCTGAAGTGCGTATCGGGCCGCAGGGCCGCGGGCTCGCTGGGCCAGGCGGAGGTCTCCGTCGCGCGTAAGGCCGGCGGGGTGCTGATAAGCAACAGCGTGGCCGTGATCGCGTCGATTCTCGGACTGCACAAGCCGGACGCCCTAGCTA
>Ga0182024_10008167_pt1 | contig 22228 bp, 16 predicted proteins | sample P32metaG_FD_120480 | JGI IMG/M metagenome (GOLD analysis project Ga0182024, IMG submission 120480) | Permafrost microbial communities from Stordalen Mire, Sweden - P3-2 metaG (Illumina Assembly) | ecosystem: Environmental > Terrestrial > Soil > Wetlands > Permafrost | place: Sweden: Stordalen...
TTCGAGCAATGGCTCCACGCCAGGCACGGCCAGCAAGAGACGGAGCTTATCCAGGCCCTGCGCCATTGCGATGGCAGCCGCGTGCAATCCATCGTCATGGTGCGGGATGATTTCGGCATGGCGGCGACCCGGTTCATGGCCGCCGTGGACATTCCCATCGTCCAGGGACACAACTTCGCCACGGTCGATCTGTTCGACCTGTTCCATGCCCGCAGGGTGCTGGCGAAATTCGGGCGTGCCTTTGGCCGACTGCCGGACAATCTCGGCCATTGCACGCGCGAGCAAGAAGCCTTTCTCGACCAGACGGTGGCCGGATTGGCTCAGGAGGGCAAGATCGTCTCCGTTCGGCTGGCCCTCTTCGCGGAAATGGTCAAGGGCAAACCCTGGACGCCCGCCACATTGAAAGAGGTCGGCGGCATGGAAGGCGTCGGCATTACCTTCCTGGAAGAAACGTTCGCCGCCTCGACGGCACCGCCACAGCACCGCGTTCATCAGGCCGCGGCCCAGGCGGTGCTCAAATCCCTGCTTCCGGAATTTGGCACGAATATCAAGGGCAACATGCGCTCGCAACCGGAATTGCTCGCCGCCTCAGGATATGCCGCTCGTCCCGCAGACTTCGAAACCTTGCTGAGAATTCTCGATGCCGAGCTTCGGCTCATCACGCCCACGGAAAAGAGGGACGAGGAGCAAGGGGCGAGCGGCGAGGAAATACAAGACGGTGTCAGTTCTTCCCTCGCCCCTCTTCCCTCACCCCTCATTTCCTACTACCAGCTCACTCACGACTACCTGGTGCCGTCCTTGCGGGACTGGCTCACGCGCAAACAGAAGGAGACGCGCCGCGGCCGGGCGGAATTGCGCCTGGCGGATCGCTCGGCTATATGGAACACGCGCCAGGAGAATCGGCAGCTGCCGTCGCTGCTGCAATGGCTCAACATCCGCTGCCTGACAAAGAAAAGTAATTGGTTGCCGTCGCAACGCAAGATGATGCGGAAAGCGGGCCGATTTCACGCGGTGCGCGGGGTGATGTTCGCCCTGGTTTTCCTGGCCATGTCGCTGACCGGTTGGGGCGTTCGCAATCGAGTCATCGACGACAACATGGCCACCAAAACCGCGGGCCTGGTGAACAAGCTCCTGGCCGCCAAGATTGATCATGTGCCGGGAATCATCCGCGAGATCGAGGATTACCGGCCCTGGGCGGACCCACTGCTGCGGCAGGAAAATGCCGGGGCAGCCGTCGGTTCCCCCCAGAAACTGCACACCAGCCTGGCTCTCCTCCCGGTGGACAGAGGTGAGCTGGAGTATCTCTTTCAACGGCTCCTCGACGCCCCAGCCCAGGAAGTCGCGGTGATTCAAGATACGCTGACTCCGTTTAAGGACGAACTCGTGGGCAAGCTTTGGCCGGTCGCGGAGCGATCTGCCGGCGACGACAGCCAGCGGCTGCGGGCGGCGTGCGCGTTGGCATCCTACGACCCGGACAATGCCCGCTGGGACAATATCAGCAAACCAGTCATGGAAAAACTTGTCACGGAGAACCCCGTTTTTCTGATCGTGTGGACGGAGCGATTTCGACTCGTTCGGCTCAAATGCCTCCGCTCCCTGGCCGACATCTTCCGGGATCGCAAGGAGGAGCGCGCCGCCCAACGCAACCTGGCGACCAATATCCTGGCCGATTACGCCAAAGATCAACCGATTTTGCTGGCCGAGCTGCTCATGGGCGCGGATGAGCAGCAATTCACGGTCCTTTTTCCGAAATTCCAGGACCAGGCCAAGGAAGGTTTGCCCGTACTCCTTCGCGAAATCGACCGAAAGCCGGCGGTGGATGCGAACGACGACGCCAAAGAAAAACTGGCGAAGCGGCGCGCCAACGCCGCGGTAGCGCTGCTCCGCATGAATTACCCCGAAAAGGTCTGGCCTTTGCTCGAGCACACGTCCGACCCACGCGCGCGCAGCTATCTGATTCATCGCTTCGGGCCGCTCGGAGCCGAAGCCGGGCCCATCGTCAAGCGGCTGGATGACGGGTCGGACCCGGCGATTCAGCGGGCCTTGATCCTGAGTCTGTGGGCATACGGCGAAAAAGACTTCAAGGCGGGTGAGCTGGCAACCCTGACGGCGAACTTGCAGGACATTTACCAAACATCCCCCGACCCCGGTCTCCATGCGGCCGCGGAGTGGCTGCTGCGAACCTGGAACCACCGTGTTTGGCTGACAAATGTCAACGACGCGTGGGCATCGGATGACGCCCAGCGCCAGCAGCGCTTAAGCGACATTCAGGAGAAGCTGGCGAAGAACAAGGACAAAACGCCGCGACAATGGTACGTCAATGGTCAAAAACAGACGATGGTGGTGATTCCCGGCCCAACGCAGTTCTCGATGGGGTCGCCGCGCAGCGAAGTGGGCCGCGACGATGACGAGAAACCGCACACGCGGCGGATCGGCCGGACGTATGCCATCGCCGCCAAGCCGGTGACGGTGGAACAATTTCGGACATTCGACAAGAGTCATAAGCTTGCGCCGGAGTACGCGCGCACCGTGGATTTGCCCATGGTGGGCGTGTCGTGGTATGAGGCGGCGGCATATTGCAACTGGTTGAGCGAGCAGGAGGGCTTGGACCCGAAAGAATTTTGCTACGAGCTGGCAGAGCGCAAAGTGACGAAGCTCAAGAATTATCTGAGCTTGACGGGATATCGGCTGCCCACGGAATCGGAGCTGGAGTATGCGACCCGGGCTGGGGCGGCGACGAGCCGGTTCTTCGGCGCGACGGAAGAATTGTTGCCCAGGTATGCGTGGTATCAGAAGAACTCGGACAACCAGACCTCGCCGGTGGGCAGTTTGAAGCCGAACGATTTCGGCTTGTTCGATGCGGGAGGCAACGTGTTCAACTGGTGCCAGGAGAGCTACAAGGCATACCGGACGGGGAAAGTGGATGAAGTAATTGAGGATGAGGAAGACAACCTGGTGGGCGAGGGCGTTCGCCGAGTGCTGCGCGGCGGCGCATTCGTCAGTCAGGCGTCGCTCATTCGCTCCGCCTACCGGGCGGTATATGTGCCGACCTATCAATATGAGAGATTCGGCTTTCGCGTGGCAAGGACGCTCACCCCGTAAGCGATTTCGGGCCTGGAGAAGGTGGCCGATTACGCGTGCCCCAACGGGGCAACGCGAGGGAGCAAAGTGACTTGCATTGAATCGTAACTTGAATTTTCTCGAGTCTGCAATGACCGAGCGGGGCGGGCCTTCTCGCGGTGGACGGGCACCCGATGGGTGGCCGTCCGGCCTCCGTCTGAGGCCCGTCTGCAAACAAGGCGACTACTTCTTGTTTCCCGCTTCCGTTAATTCCATTCCCGTGCGTTCCCCGCCAGACGTGGTCTCGGTCTTGACCAGGCCAAAGACCGGCGCGTCGATGGACATCCAAAGCTTCGATTCCGACGTAATGACCATGTCCCCCGCCGTCGCCGTGATTTTGTTCGAACGCCAATCGCACCTGTAATCTTTCCCGCCGATCTTCAGGGTCTCCTGACCCGTGCCGGTCTCGACAATTTTCAGATTCTTGGCCTTCTGGGCCGGATCGGCCTTTTGCACTTTCGCGAACGTTTGCTCCGTTGGCTTCTGGGCCAGGCCATTGAACACCGAAGTAAACCTGATCGTGACGTCCTTGTCGGTGACCGCGACGACCTCCTGAGTCATGGTCCCGACGGATCCAATCATCTTGAAGACGACGTAGTCGCCGACCTTCGCTTTCTCTAGCGGCATGCCGCCGTCCTGGGCCCCCGTATACCCAACAACCAAGAGAAAACAAAAACTCGCCATCAAACGCATGGCCATGGGCTGACTCCTTTGAAATCAAGGTAGATTCACGCTTTTGATCTCGATCGCTGACACCACGCCGCATTCTATCTATTTCACCAAGCACTGTGAGACGAAACCTTGGCCGCGCCGCGGAAAAAATTTCTCCGGTTTGGCGTGCCGTGCCGCTGGCCCTTCGTCGTGGAGGGTGTTGGGAGTTGAACGATCGAAGACAAGCCGCGGACCGTGGGTGGCCGGAATGCCTACGCTGACGGATGCACCCAAGGTTGCCGGTAGGGGCGGCGCATCAGCCGGTTGGCTTCGTCGTCGCGCTCGATTTCCTGCCGGGCGGCGTCCCAGGTCAGCGTGCGATTCAGGCGTTGCGACAGGTTGGCCAGGATGCAGCTGGTCGTCGAGATGTGGCCTTCCTCGATGTCGGCGACCGGCCGGCCGCGCGTGCGGATCGCCTCCAGGAAGTTGCGCATGTGGCCACGGATGGCGGGGGCGACGTGACGTTCCAGATCGCGTTCGTCCCGGTCTTCAGGGTATTGTTCGAGTTCCATGACGACGTCGCGGCGAATGCGTTCGCCCTTGCCGATCGGCGTGAAGTCGTAGCGATGGACGCTGGCTTTCAAGGTGCCCCGGTCGCCATAGATCGTGGCGCCCCAGGGATAATCCGGGTCGGGCGGCGCTCCCCAGGTGCGGTGCGTCCAGAGAACCTGGCGGTCGCCGAAGTCGAAGGTGGCCGTCTGCGTGTCGGTGATGTTGGCCCGGCTGTTGCGATCGACCAGGATGCCGCCGGTCGAACTGACGCGCCGCGGCCAGCCGAGTTCAAGCAGCCAGCGCACCATGTCGAGCATGTGAATGCACATGTCGCCGACGATGCCGTTGCCGTATTCCATGAACGCCCGCCAGGTGCGCGGATGGACCAGGCGGTTGTACGGCCGCATCGGCGCCGGGCCGGTCCACATCTCGTAGTTGAGGTTTTCCGGCGGCCGCATGTCGGGGGCGTCGGTTGGCGTTTCGCGCGCCCGCATGTGGTAGTAGCAGTAGATTTCGACATGGGAAATCCGGCCGAGCAGGCCCGCACGTATGACCCGGTCGCGCGCGTCGATGAGGTGCGGCGTGCTGCGGCGCTGGGTGCCGACCTGCACGACCTTGCGCGTGCGCCGGGCCGCGGCCACCATCGCCTTGCCCTCGGCAATGTCCACGCTGATCGGTTTTTGCACATAGACATCCGCTCCCGCCTCAACCGCGGCGATCATGGGCAGCGCATGCCAGTGATCGGGCGTGGCGATGAGCACGATGTCCAGATCGCGCGGCCGCAACATCTCGCGATAGTCCGCAAACGTTCGCGGCCGCTGCCGGCTGCGCTGCCGCCCGGCGACAATCCCGGCCGCCTCGTTGAGCATCCGCGAATCGACGTCGCACAGGGCGGTCACTTCCACCGGGGCGACCTGAATGAGACGCAGCAGATCGCATTTGCCGTACCAGCCGCAGCCAATGAGCCCGACACGCGGCGGCCGCGGGGCTTGAGGTTCCTGTGCCGGCAGCGTCGCCGCCAGATAGCCGGCGGCGCTGGCGTTGAGAAAATCGCGTCGATTCATGGGGAATCTCCTTTCGAAGGAGGAACTAGGAGCGAATGCCGTCGTTATATATCAAAATCGCTCAGGCGAGCAGCGCGGACTCCTATCGGGTCTATCACGACGGTCATCCACCCGGAAGAGGATCAAGGTTTCGGCCGATGTCACGATCTGTCATCGTGACCATTGCGCAAGATAGTCGTTTTCGCTTGCGCAACGGTTCGGAGCTTATGCGCCAACGCCTTACGGCAACAAAACGACCATTGCGCACGAGAACGCGAATGATACCCCCCCGTGCGCAATGCCCGTGGGCCAACTGTCAGAAAGCGACTTTGGGGGACTTGGCGGAAAGCTGCGGGCATTTGTCGCTGCGGTGTCGCCGAAAAAATGATCTCGTTTGAGAAACAGCCCTTAGCAGCTTATTTCTCCGCGTTGGAGTGACCCAATTGTTTGACAATAACGCCAGCACGCGCACGTGGCGGGGTTATTGGCAGGCGGGAACTCGAAAACGGCGACTGGGCGGTGGCCGGGGCTGTCATCCACGTCAAAAAAAAAACCGTTGTATAGCCAAAAAATAGCTAAGTTGTATTGACTTAATAGCCGATCCTTCCATATAATTGACCTGAGAAGACACACGAGGGAGGTAGTCGATGAGCGATGACAAGAAGACGATGACCTTGAACCTGACCGACGCGGAGATGCGGGTCCTTGAAGACTTGGCCAAGAAAAAAGACCTCACGAAAACTGCGGTCGTCCGGCAGGCGATCCGGCTCTACCAGATGGTCGATGCCAGGTTAGCGGCTGGCGACAAGCTCGTCTTTGAAGACGAAAAGGCCCAGAAAAAAGTGGAGTTGATGGTTCTATGAGCCAAGCACAAGAGGCTGTTGAGGTCATTGACCGCGCAACGGGCAATCCCGTCACGGCCATCCTCCACAAGGAACTCGATGAACTGGAAATCATTGATGTCGAGATTGCCTGGTCTCCAGTACGACTGCAGGGGCTGCGCGACTTGCGGCAGAAAGGAATTCCGGCGAACAAGATTCCGCAGCACGTTCACTGGAACTGGGCTGTGAAGGCTATCCAGAGTTCGGGCATGCTCGCGTTTCGATCCTTTGGCCTCGAAGCGGCCGGGGCGATGCAAGGGCTCATGATTGTGTGTCTTACTGGGAAAAATGCGCGGCTCGATCCCGACAAGGGCAAACCCCTTGTGTATGTCGATTTCATTGAGACCGCACCTTGGAACGCGAAAGAATTCACAAGTTCTCCGATCTATAAAGGCGTCGGCGTTCGGCTTATGCAAGCCGCGGCACGAACAAGCATTGATGAAGGGTTTTCTGGCCGGGTCGGGCTACACGGTCTTGCACAGGCAGGTCCCTTCTACACAAACGCATGCGAAATGGAGGGACTGGGGCCGGACCCCAGTTATGGCAAACTCGAATACTTTGAGCTCGCTGCGGCGAAGGCGGTAGAGTTCCTCAAGAAATGAAGGAGCAACGAGAAATGGCAAATATCCATCAAATCAACGATCTATTCGTGACCGCTTCCGACATCGAAGCGGAAACCCCCCTTACAGTCGGTGCGAACACGGTCAACTCCGATGGGCGGTTCTGCATTCCGAATCTCGTCAACTCGCGGGAGTGGGGTGCCTGGGCGGACAAATTTCCCCTCAAGGAGATGAGACGCCTTAAGTTCTCTCTACCGACTGCTGCGACGGCCGCTGAGGCGATTCTTGGTTTCTTTGGGGCGTCGTCGCCCGAGAATTGGCAAGCAGCGTGGCAAACCACTGCGGTCGCGTTCCGCCAAACTCAGGTATTTGAGGCCCGTGAAGAGGCCGTCGCGGCGTGGGTTCGCGAAGCGGAGATCATTGCCGGCCAAATTCCACTTGCGGATTTCAACGAGGTGAAATTGCGAAGATCGCTAGATGAACTGCGATCCCTGACGCGAGAGAAAACCGAAGTCGGTTTGGACCGCGCTCAAGCGATTTGCTCGAAGGCCGGCGTGGCGGTCGTGCTTGTTCCTGAGTTGCCCCGCACGCGAGTCAGCGGGTGTGCTCGCTGGCTGAACGATAAACACGCGCTGGTGGGGTTGACCCTACGTTACAAGTACGATGATCAGTTGTGGTTCACCTTCTTCCATGAAGTAGGCCACATTCTCTTGCACCGTGACCGTCAGTCGTTCGTTGTGGATAATGCAGCTGACCACATGGGGGATGACGTCGTCGATCCGGACATGGCGAACTACGAGCAAGAGGCGGATCGATTTGCAGCGGACACCCTAATTCCGCCGGATGAACTCGCCAGGTTGCTACGTCGCGAGGCAGCGGAGTTGACGAACGAAGTCCTTCACGAGTTTGCGAAGTCCATCGGAATCGGTCCGGGCATCGTCGTCGGCCGCCTCCAGCGCGACAAGATTTTGAACCGCTGGCAAGGCAACAAGCTAAAGCAGAAACTGAAGTGGGACTTTGTGACTGAGGGCTAACACCATGATCGGCAAGATTTTTGTCACAACCAGTGGCTATGATCCGGAGAAGGGCAAGGACGTCAAAGACCCCTACTTGGGTCCAACACCGTCGTTGGGGGCGTGCCGACCGGACATCCGAAGGCAGCTTGAAATAGGCGATCAAATCTTCGTCGTGTCGGGCAAGGTCCGAAACGTGGACCAGTTCGTGATCGGCGGGTTCGAGATCGCAGAAAAGATCAGCGTCCTCGAAGCACACGAACGGTTTCCGGACCAGCGATTGAGGATGGGCGACGACGGCCAAGTGACCGGAAACGTTATCGTGGATGCTTCCGGAAAGCAGCACGAACTCGACCACCACCCCAAGAAGAGGTTCGACAAACGGATCGAGAACTATGTCGTCGGCTGCAATCCGATGGTGCTGGCCACGTCAGAAGAGGTGGCCGAGGGTCGGCGACGGACCTTGGAGATTCTTCGCGATGTCTTCGACCTGAAAGGAAATTCGATCCGCGAACTGCTCGGCCGATGCCGGAGCATGACAGAAGAGCAAGTCCTGAAGCTTCGCGATCATCTGGAAGCCGTGAAGGGCGCGACGCAGAAGCATTCGCCGGGTGGGATGCTACGGCTGAACAATGCCGTCCGTTCGGCAATCTAAGGAGTACCAACATGGTGGCTCAAAGAACAAAACGCAAGATGACTCAGAGCCAGGCCACTCGACAGCCCTCGCTCTTCCCGCCCGACCTGCCATCGCCCCTCGAGGCGGCTGGTCCCGACGTGCCGTGTGACGTGTTTGCCATCGAGAAGCGCCGTGACGGAGGTACGCGGTACTGGTGCCGAGCCCACCGGGCCGATGCCACGGCAAAGGGCGGCACGCCCGCAAAGAAATGCCGCTTGGCAGACAAAATCCCGCTCCGGCCCGACGAAATTCAAACCCTCGGCATAGATAAGTATCGCGGCGGCGTGGCGCTCTGGGGCGCCGTCCCGGCCGTGTACGATACGACGCGGCGTCCGATGGACAGCGGCATTCACACTCACGCCCGCCCGAAGCCGGGGTCGGAGAAGGAATTGGATTTCACTTATCGAGGCGTGCGGCTCGTTGGGAAAAAACTGCCAGCAAACGGAATCATCGTCAACGAGACTGACGCGATCTATTACATGATCAGTTCGGTGTTCGGCTTTTCGATGAGCTTCGTCACCTGCACCTATTGCGGCTGGCCACATCTGGATAAGGACTGGTTCAGCGTCCATCCCCACCGACGGCATCTCTGCGCAGGCTGCGGAAGGCACTTCCACGACCGCGTGCGCGGGATCGGCAATCCGATCATCGGTGTCCGGGACGCCTGCGGCGCTGCTGAACACGGGGTCGTACCGGCGGCGAAGAATTTGGACATCAAGCAGTCAGAGTACCCCGCGGGCATTCAGATTTGGGGATCGAATCCGGCGTTCCTTTGGACACAACCAAAGCATGAGGAGGAGGGCATCCACGTCCACGCGTATCTGACGGATGAGCAAGAAGAACCGAATATTGATGATACGTTCGCCGAGGTTGTAATTGACGGCATTCGGCTCGACCCAAGCATGGTCCGTGCGCTAATGGCTCAGAATGTCCTCCCGTCTCTCAAGGGTCGGGTGCGGTCGATGAACTGCACTAACTGCGGCAATGCTCAATTCGACGACGGCGAGGCGGCTTACGTGCCGTCCCCGCTGCAGCGTGCCGCCCCTCGCTCTTCGGCGTGGCCACCTGTCGCCAACGCAGTTAGTGTCGTACCTGTTTGTGCACGCCGATATCATTCATCTCATCGGCAACATGATTTTCCTGTTTGTATTCGGCAACGCCGTCAATGCGAAGTTGGGGCATGGGCTGTTTCTGGCCAGCTACATCCTGTTCGGGGCGGTCGCGGGCCTCGGCTGGCTGCTGCTGGGCGACGGTCGGCCCGTCGTGGGGGCCTCGGGGGCCATCATGGGCGTGGTCGGCGTTTTCCTTGTTCTGTTCCCGCGCAATGACATCGCCATCTACTATTGGTTTGGTTGGGTGGCAGTGGGGACCTTCACCATTTCCGCCGTTTGGGTCATCCTGTTCTACTTCGTCTGCGATCTGCTCGGCGTCCTGTTGGCCGGCGGCGGAGCGGTTGCCTACGTCGCCCACCTGGGAGGAGCATTGGCGGGAAGCGCATTCTCCGCGGCCCTGATCGGTTCGGGCTGGCTCGAGCCTACCGCCTACGAAGAGAATCTGCTGCAGACGCTGGGACTGCGCGAGAAACACGACCGGTTTGCAAGCGAAAGGAAAACATCAAAGCGTCACAAGAAGTGACGCAAATTCGTGGGGCAGGTTGCCAACCTGCCGGGCGAACGGCAGGTTGGCAACCTGCCCCACGAATTCAGTCGTGACCAGCTAACAAAGGAAATGGAGACGTTCTCGATAACCTGGCCGACCGTCCATAGGACTCATAAATCACGCTTGTCCCACCTTCCTTATGACCGGAGAACCCCTATGCGCAGTTTCGTCTCACTCGCGGTCCTTGGGGCCCTCGTCCTCGTCCTTCCCTCCGCGCACCCGGGCCAAGCCGAGCCCGAGAAGAAAGCCGTCGCGCCCCCCGTAGATTCACCCGGAAAGTAGACGTGATTTACGGCCATCATTGGGGAGTCGCGTTCACCATGGACGTGTTCACCCCGAAAGAGAAGGCGAACGGCCGAGGCGTCATTCTCTGCGTCAGCGGCGGGTGGGTGTCGTCCCGGGAGGCGATCAGTCCAATCTTCATCCGACCCTTGCTGAAACGCGGGTACACGGTGTTCGCAGTCGTGCATGCGAGCCAGCCGAAGTTCACCATTCCCGAGGTCCTCGAGTGCATGCACCGTTCGGTCCGGTTCATCCGGGCCCACGCAGGGATCGAAATGGCCCCTTGACGAACCACATCGCGTGGCGATAATACCCCTCAACAACTTGTCGTGCGGTGGAGATCCCAAGCGAAACCGGTGAGAATCCGGTGCTGTCCCGCAACTGTAACCTGGATCGGCTCGGATCCGGGAAGCCAGGTCGCCTTGCTCCACCTCGCTCTGCAATCCCTCTCGCGGCTGGAGGCTTGGAGCATGAATCCGCATTCTCTGCAAAAAAAGGACTTCCCGACTTCTTCGTTTGGCGTTCGCCGCATCCCGCGAACGCCCAACGAAACATTCGGCAAGTCCTTTTTTCAACCATTCCTGAACTGGAGATCCCCTCATGGACACCCTGCATGAAATGCTGGTGGCGGATGAGATATTCCTCTGCGGCATTGTCTTGTTGTGCGGCTTGCTGGCCGGCATTGTGACTCGTCTCGCTCTGGGCGGACGGGAAAGGAAGGTCGTATGAACCCGCTTTTTGCTCACCATATTGAGCTCATGCACGTGCCGGTGCTCGTCGCCATATTTGGCGCCGGTTTCTGGCTCGGTTGGAGTTTGATCGCCAGGCTGTCGGGGAGCGGCAAGTCGTCGGAAGTCGAAAGGTTGTCGCACCCGTAGCCGCGTTCGCCAGAACGCGGGTGAAACATCCCAGGCAACGTTCCCTTCCCCGCGTTCTGGCGAACGCGGCTACCTTACAGAAGCGACCCATGGCCAAGAAGGAGCGGACCCGCGTTCTGCGGCTCGACGGCAAGCCGATCAATCTGGTCCGCAAGCGCTGTCATCTGCTCGTCTGCGCCAAGGGCTGCTGCTGCGGCCGCACCGATCGAGGCCACGCCGTCGTGCCCGTCGAGTTCTACAAACAGGAGTACAAGAGAAGAAAACTCCGCAATCGCATCCAGCTCTCGATGAACGGCTGCCTCGGGCCTTGCGTCCTGGCCAACGTCGTCCTGCTGTTCTTCGACGGCAAGCCGATCTGGTTCCAGTCGATCAACAGCGATGGCCAAATTGTCGCCATCTACGATTACATCGAAAAGATGCTGGCCGCGGAGCGCTACCTGCCGCCCCCGGCCGAGCTGACGGAGTACGTCTTCAACTACTACACCTGGTCCAATCCGCTCGAAGCCCCCCACGCCGCGGGGCGAGGTACTCCGAGCCCCGCGGGTCACCCTCAGGGGATCTTGTTCCTGACCCATGCCGACACCGATTTGCTCACGCTGCACCATGCCCGCGCTTCGCTGCCGGCCGACGCACCGCCCGTGCATGCCCTGAGCCTCAACCGTGTCGCCATCCCGGAGCACATGATCGCCTTGCTTGAGGAGCACGGACGAAATGCTCGGGTCGTGGTCGTCCGCCTGCTCGGTGGGTTGCAGAGCGTGCCGGGCTTCGGCCGGCTGGTCGAGCTGGCCCAGGAGAAGGGACGCCATTTCCTCGCCCTGAGCGGCACCGGCGAACCCGATCCGGAGCTGGCCGCCCTGTCCACCGTCGCGCCGGCGGTCGCTCAGCAAACGGCCGCTTATTTGCAGATGGGCGGATTGGCGAACATGAGCCAATGTTTGCGTTTTCTCTGCGATGAGCTGCTCATGACGGGTATGGGCTATCAAGCGCCCGAACCGCAGCCCAGCCACGGCATCTACCAATTGCGGATTGAAGACCAGGCGTTGTCTTTCAATCCGCAAGCCGCAATCCGCAATCCGCAATTCACCATCGGCATCCTGTTCTACCGCTCGCACTGGATGAGCGGCAATCTGACGTTCATTGACGCCCTCATTCACGATCTCGAGCGCAAGGGAGCGAAGGTCGTGGCGGTGTTCGCGAACTCGCTCAAGGAGCGCCGTCCTCAAGCCAGCTTGCCGGCCGCTTTCGAGTACTTCTTGCAGGACGAACAACCGATCATCGACGCCCTCATTTGCACCATGTCGTTCGCCATGGGTGAAGTGAACCCCGATGGCCCCACGCTTGGCGGCTGGTCGGTCGAGGCCCTCGCCGCGCTTGATGTGCCCGTGCTGCAGGCCATTTGCTGCGGTTCGGCCCGGTGGCAATGGCAGGCTTCGGCACGCGGGCTGAATTCGCTCGACACGGCCATGAACATTGCTCTGCCGGAGTTCGATGGCCGCATCGGCACGGTGCCGATTTCATTCAAGGAGCCATTGCGCGCCGACGAGGCGAGCGGGGGGCGTAAGCCCCCTGGCGAACCCTCGGCGACCGATTGCTCACCAGGGGGCTTACGCCCCCCGCTCGCCTTGCTTGGGTTGGACAGGAGTGAAATCGTCCATTATCGCCCCGATCCCGAACGTATTTCGCGCGTCACCGGTTTGGCCCTGCGCTTCGCCAACCTGCGCCGCAAACCCAATCGCGAAAAGAAAGTCGCGTTCATCCTGACCAACGCCTCGAGCAAGGCTTCGCGCATCGGCAACGCCGTCGGACTGGACGCCCCGGCGTCCTTGCTGCACATCCTTCAGGCGATGCGCGACGTCGGCTATGAGATTACCGATCTGCCGTCCGACGGTGACGCGCTCATTCATGCCCTGATCGACCGCTGCTCTTACGATGAAACCTACCTGACCGAACAGCAGCTCGCCCAGGCCGTCGCTCACGTTCCCGTGGACGAGTATTGCCGGTGGTTCGCGGAGCTGCCGGAAGTCCTGCAACGGCAAATGACCGAGCAGTGGGGCCCGCCGCCCGGCCCAGCCTACGTCCACGATGGCGACCTGGCCCTGGCAGGGTTGGATCTGGGCCATGCGTTTGTCGCCCTGCAGCCGCCGCGCGGTTACGGCATGGATCCGAATGCGATCTATCATTGCCCCGATATGCCGCCGCCGCACAATTATTACGCCCTCTATCGCTGGCTGCGCGACGTCTGGGGTGCCGACGCGATTGTGCACATGGGCAAGCATGGCACGCTCGAATGGCTGCCCGGCAAGAGCGTTGGCCTATCCGCAGACTGCTTTCCCGATGCCTTCCTTGGCGATCTGCCGCTGTTTTATCCATTCATCCTCAACGATCCGGGCGAAGGGGCCCAGGCGAAGCGGCGCACCCATGCGGTCATCGTCGATCATCTGACGCCGCCGTTGACCACGGCCGATGCGTACGGCGAACTGGCCGAGCTGATGCAGTTGGTCGATGAGTATTACCAGGTGGAGATGCTCGATCCCGTGAAGATGCCGCTCTTGCAACGGCAAATCTGGGACCTCATCCAGAAGGCGAATCTTCAGGAGGATCTCAAGTTTCTCATGCAGGAGAAGCACGGCGACCACGTCCACGAATGGGACGACGCCCTGACAGCCGATGGCACGCCGATCGGCCTGGCCCAGATGCGTGGCCGGGAGATATCGCATGTTGTCCAGGATCTCGATGGCTATCTTTGCGAGCTAGCCGGAGCGCAGATTCGCGATGGGTTGCACATTCTTGGCCAGGTACCCGAAGGCGAGCAGTTGATCGGGACGTTGCAAGCCTTGACGCGCTTGCCGAATCTGCAGGTGCCGAGCTTGCGGCAATCACTGGCTGGGTGTTTCGGTCTGGATGTGGAAGTGCTGCAGAAGGAGCGGGGAAGTAAGTTTGTCGATCCGGGGCGAGCGGGGGGCGTTAGCCCCCTGAGTTGTGCCGACTTCTCACCAGGGGGCTTACGTCCCCCGTTCGCCATTTTGGCGGGACGGGCGATCGTCACCAATGCCGATGCGCTGGAGATTATTGACGAACTCGGGCGGCATTTGCTGGCGTCGTTGCAAAAATACGAATTTGATTCCGCCGCGATCGGGCAGGTTGTCGCAGAGACGTTGTTGACGGATGTGCATCCGGCCCCCCTCTCCCCCGTACTCGGGGGAGAGGGGTTGGGGGTGAAGGGGTCAGAATCCCTCGAGGAGACCTGGAGTTCTTGCAGAGACGATGTTTCCTCCCTCACCCCCAACCCCTCTCCCCCGAGTACAGGGGAGAGGGGAGCCGTTCGCTCGACGATTACCGGTGGGCACGACGATCTGGACGCCGTTTTGAGATTCGTGTGCGAGCAACTTGTGCCGACGCTCGGGCAGACGACCGATGAGATCGGCAATCTCCTGGCCGGGCTCGATGGCCGCTATGTCCCGGCCGGGCCGAGCGGGGCGCCGACGCGCGGCATGGCTCACGTGCTGCCGACCGGACGCAACTTCTACGCCGTCGATCCCAGGGCGCTGCCGTCGCACGCTTCCTGGGAAGTTGGCCAACAACTGGCTCGTGAAGTGCTCGATCGCTATCTCAGGGACACGGGCGCCTATCCCGAGACGATCGGCATCAGCATCTGGGGCACGAGCGCCATGCGCACCGGCGGCGACGACGTGGCCGAGGTGCTGGCGCTTCTCGGCGTGCGGCCCGTCTGGCAGCGTGAAAATCGCCGTGTTCTTGGCATCGAAATCATCTCCCTGGAGGAACTCGGCCGGCCACGCATCGACGTGCTCATTCGCATCAGTGGCTTTTTTCGCGATGCCTTCCCGCACCTGATCAAGCTGCTCGACGAAGCCGTCCTTTTGGTGAGTGAACGCGATGAGCCACTCGAAATGAACTTCATTCGCAAGCATTACCTGGCCGATGTCCTCCGTCTCGCAGGCGGCCCTCGCGTTTCCGGCCCCCTCTCCCCCGTACTCGGGGGAGAGGGTCGGGGTGAGGGGGGAGAGTCAGAATCCCTCGAAAAAGCATCGAGCGCTTGCACGGCTGCGGTCGTTCCCCCCTCACCCCAACCCTCTCCCCCCGAGTACGGGGGGAGAGGGGGCCAGACCGCCCCTGCCGAAAACGTCCATCGACAGGCCCGCTATCGCATCTTCGGCTCCAAACCCGGCTGCTACGGTGCCGGCCTGTTGCCGCTCATCGACGAACGCAACTGGCACTCGGATGCCGACCTGGCCGAGACCTATGTCAACTGGGGCGGTTATGGCTATGGCGGCGACGGCGTCGGCGTCGATGCCCGCCCCATGTTTCGCACCCGGCTCGCGCAGGTGCAGTTGGCCGTGCATAACCAGGACAATCGCGAGCACGACATCTTCGACAGCGACGACTACTTCCAGTTTCACGGCGGCATGATCGCCAGCATCCGCTCGCTCAGCGGCCGCCGGCCCAGCCACTATTTCGGCGACAGCCACGACCCGGCCCATCCCAAGGTCCGCGATCTGAAGGAAGAGGTGCTGCGCGTCTTTCGCACACGCGTCGTCAATCCGAAGTGGCTCGAAAGCATCGCCCGCCACGGCTACAAGGGCGGCCTGGAACTGGCGGCCACCGTCGATTACCTGTTCGGCTACGACGCCACCGCGGAAGTGATCGACGACTGGATGTACGAGCAAGTGGCGAAGAGCTATGTGCTGGACCCCGCCATCCAGGATTTTCTGCAGCAGAGCAATCCCTGGGCCCTGCACGCGATCGGCGAACGGCTGCTCGAAGCGGTGGAGCGGGGCATGTGGTCGGAACCGTCGCCGGACGTGCTGGACGCATTGCGAGCGCAGTTATTGGAAGCGGAAACGGTGCTGGAGGCGAGGGGCGAAGCGGTGGGGACCGGTTTGTAACCGGTCCGCGTGATCCGGACCGGTTACAAACCGGTCCCCACGAGGATTCCCATGGACGTTTACGAAGCCATCTACAGCCGTCGCGACGTGCGCAGCTTTCGGTCCGATCCGATTGCCGACGACGTGCTGCTGCGCATCCTGCGTGCCGGCCATCACGCGGGATCGGTCGGCTTCATGCAGCCCTGGAACTTTATCGTCGTTCGATCGCCCGAGATCCGGCGGCGAATCGTCGAGAGCTTCACCCGTGAGAACGCCACGGCCGCGACTCTTTTCAACGGCGAAAAACGCCAGCTCTACGATTCGCTCAAGCTGCAAGGCATTCTCGACAGTCCGCTCAACCTGGCCGTGACGTGCGATCGCCAGCGCAAGGGTCCCCATGTGCTTGGCCGCAACACGGTGATGGACACGGACCTCTACAGCACCTGCTGCGCCATCCAAAACCTCTGGCTGGCGGCCCGGGCGGAGGGCGTCGGCGTCGGCTGGGTGAGCATCCTCAACATGGACGAGGTCAAAGCCATCCTCGGCATCCCGGCCGAAATTCTGCTGGTGGCGTATCTGTGCGTCGGCTATCCGGTAGAGTTTCGCGATCGGCCAATGCTGGAGGAAGTCGGCTGGGAAACACGCACGCCGCTCGAAGATTTGGTTTTTGACGATAACTGGAATCGGCCCAGCCGCCTGTTCGAGGCGCAAAGCAAATGAAAACCGCCATCTATCCATTCGCCGCCCTGGTCGGCCAGGACACGCTGAAGCTGGCCCTGCTCCTCAATGCCGTGGACCCGGTCATCGGCGGCGTGCTCATTTCCGGCGAAAAAGGCACCGCCAAGAGCACCGCCGCCCGCGCCCTCGCCGCCGTGCTGCCGCCGATCCGCCGCGTGGCCGGCTGTCCGTTCCAATGTGGGGACCGGTTTGTAACCGGTCCGGATAACCGCGACCTGTGGGAGGAATGCCCCCATTGCCGAGAACTCTCCGAGCCCTCGATCATCGAAACGCCCGTCCCTTTCGTCGATCTGCCGCTGGGAGCCACCGAAGACCGCGTCCTCGGCACTCTCGACTTCCAGCGTGCCCTGCGTGAAGGCCAGCGTGCGTTGCATCCGGGCCTGCTCGCCTCGGCCCATCGCGGCATTCTCTACATCGATGAAGTCAATCTGCTGCCGGACCATCTCGTCGATGTGCTTCTGGATGCCGCGGCCATGGGCGTCAACACGGTGCAGCGGGACGGCGTCGAGATTCAGCATCCGAGCCGCTTCATCCTGATCGGCACCATGAATCCTGAAGAAGGCGAACTGCGCCCGCAATTTCTGGATCGCTTCGGACTCATGGTCACGGTGGCCGGTTCGCGTGAACCCGAGGTTCGCTCCGAGATCGTGCGCCGCCGGTTGGCCTACGAGACCGATGCCGTCGTCTTTTCGCAGCGCTGGTCAGCCGAGCAAGACGATCTTCGCCGCCGCATCGTACAAGCGAGACATGTGCTCGGGCAGGTCGAGCACGATGACGGCCTGTTGTCATTCATCAGCCAGCTTTGCTGCGAACTTCACGTGGACGGCCTGCGTGCGGACATTGTGCTGCTGCGCACGGCTCGAGCCCTGGCCGCCTGGCACGCTCGGGCTCGGGTCGCCATGGAGGACATACGCGCCGCCGCCGAACTGGTCCTGCCGCATCGCCGGCGCCGCCGTCCTTTCGAGAAACCGGGGCTGGACCAGCAGCGACTCGATGAACTATTCCAGCAAGACCCAGCGAGCCGGCCGCGTAAGCGGCCGGAGGAGCCAGCATCCACCCAATCGGACTCCGCCACCGCCCCCAACGAGAAAACCGAAATCATACCCCCCTCGCAACCACCACCTTTTCGCCGCATCGAAATGGCCACGCCGCCCAACGTCCCCGCCAACCACGGCCGCCGCAATGCCGTTCGCACCGAGGGGAGAGGCGCCTACGTGCGCGCCGTCGCCGACCCCACAGCCGGTGACATCGCCCTGGACGCCACGATCCGCGCCGCGATCCTGCGTTCGAATCCGCAATCCGCAATCCGCAATCCGCAATTCCCCGTCGAGGTTTTGCCCGAGGACGTGCACCGCAAGGAACGTTCGGGCCGCATCGGCACGCTGCTCCTGTTCGTCGTGGACAGCTCCGGCTCCATGGCGGCCCGGCGGCGCATAGAGGCGGTGAAAGGGGCTGTGCTCGGGCTGCTGCAAAGCGCTTACGAGGAACGCGACCAGGTGGCCGTGCTCGCCTTTCGTGGGCCGCAAGCTGAGTTATTGTTGCCGCCGACGCGCAGCATCGAGGCGGCGGAGAGTGCCTTGCGCTCGCTGCCGACAGGTGGCCGAACGCCGCTCGCCCACGCGCTGACGGCCGCCCGGGAGCTTGTGGAAAAGACCGGACGAAGTCAGCCGGGCGTGCCAATCCTGCTGATCGTGCTGACCGACGGCAAGGCCAACGTCTGTCTGCCCGGGGTCGTCGGCGATCCGTGGCAGCAAGCTCTCACGGCGGCGGCGGCGCTGGCGGAAACCGCGGCGCTGATGTGCGACATCGAGACGGGCGTCGCTCGCTCGGGGCGGCCACAAATCCTCGCCAATGCGATGGGCGCGGAATGTCTTAGGCTCGAGGATTTGTCGGCGGAGAATCTTCTTCTTATGGTGCGCGAACAGAGCCGGCAACTCATGGCCCCGTAGCCGCGTTCGTGAGAACGCGGGGAAGCAAACGGTCGAAATAATGGGCTTCCTGTCGGGGATGGCATCCTGCCCCGCGTTCTCACGAACGCGGCTGCGGACGCCGAGGGAAACATCATGCTACCGAAATTGGTCATCGCCGGTACGCACAGCGGCGTGGGCAAAACGACCGTCACCCTCGGCATGATCGCGGCCCTGCGCCGGCGCGGCTTGCAGGTGCAGCCGTTCAAGTGCGGCCCCGACTTTATCGATCCCACCCATCATGCGCGGGCCGCGGGCCGACCGTGCCGAAACCTGGATACCTGGATGATCCCGCCCGAGCGCTTGGCTGAATTGTTCGAACGGGCCGCACGTGATGCCGATATCGCCGTGATCGAAGGCGTCATGGGTGTCTTCGACGGCTTCGGTTATGACGACGAAACCGCGAGCACGGCCCAGATCGCCAAGCTGCTCGATGCGCCGGTGATCCTGGTGCTGGATGTGAGCAAGCAGGCCCGCAGCGCCGCGGCGCTGGCCCAGGGCTTTTGCCGCTTCGATCCCGAGTTGCGCATCGCCGGCTTTCTGCTCAACCGCGTGGGCAGTGAAAGTCATGGCCGGGGCACGGCTCGGGCTGTCGAACAGGCGACGGGCCTGCCGGTGCTCGGTTGGCTGCCGCGTCAGGAAAACCTGCTGGTGCCCGAACGCCATCTCGGACTGATTCCCGCGGTCGAGCCGGGAGCGTGGGACGGCTGGATCGATGCGGCGGCGGACTCTATCGCGAAGAATGTGGACGTCGATCGATTGCTGGCGATCGCGGGGTGGAGACCGGTTTGTAACCGGTCCGAGAGATTCGCATCGGTTTCAAACCGGTGCCCACGGGCGGTCATTGCCGTGGCGCGCGATGAGGCGTTTCACTTCACCTACGAGGAGAACCTGGAGCTGCTGGAAAGTGCCGGCGCGACCCTGGCGTTCTTCAGCCCGCTGCATGACGACGGCTTGCCCGATGGAACGCAGGGCTTGATCCTGAGCGGCGGCTTCCCCGAGGTCTTCGCCGAGCAACTCTCCGCCAGTGAGAGCATGCGCCAGGCCATCGCCCAAGCCCACGCCGATGGCTTGCCGATCTATGCGGAGTGCGGCGGACTGATGTATCTGACGGAGTCAATCGTCGATCATCACGGTCGCTCGTATCCCATGGTCGGCGTCTTGCCCGGCTATTCCGCGATGTCGAAGCGATTGACTCTGGGCTATCGGCTGGCGCGGGCGGCAGGCTCAGCCCCTTTTTTTCAGGAAGGCGACACGATGCGCGGGCACGAGTTTCATTATTCGACCTGGCAGGATCGGCCGAAGGATCTGCCGCCGGCGTATTATCTGGTTTCTCCGCACGGCGCCGGCGGGGAGGCCATTGCGGAAGGCGCGTGTCTCGGCAATTTGCTAGCGTCTTATGTGCACATGCATTTTTGGAACAAGCCCGAGTGGGCCGAGCGTTTCGTGGAGGCGGCGATCGGGCGTCTTGAAAGCATTCAGTCCCGGTAGGGACGACAGAAAGTAGCCCAGGACGTAAGTCCTGGGAAGCAGTTGGAATGAGCGCGGAGTCCCGTAGGGACGAAAGAGTCGTCGTCGCACGTCAGTGAAATGAATGCCGATTCTGTCGTCCCTCCGGGACTGGGGAATGATCGAGGAGTGTGCGTTGGAACCGATTTTGAAAAAGGTCCAGGTCCTTGCCAGGGAAATCGGCATCGCGAACGCCGCGGCGCTGCAGTTCCTGACCATCGTCCATCCGTTCGTTCGCCAAACCTTCACCGGCAAGGAAATGGGCCAGGCCGTCGGCTGCTTTCCGCTGGTCGGGCTGCTGATCGGCGCCGTGCTCGCCGTGCAAGATTGGTTGCTGGGCGGCTTGCTTCAAGGCGTCAACGTGCCGCTATTGCTGACGGTATGGGTGCTGCTGACGGGAGCGTTGCACATGGATGGACTGCTCGATACCTGCGACGGCCTGTTCGGCGGCCAGACGCCCGAAGAACGGCTCGAGATCATGCGCGACCCGCGCGTCGGCGCGTTCGGCGTCATCGGCGGTGTGCTGTTTCTCTTGCTGAAGGCCGCCGCGCTGGGTTCGGCGCCGCACCGCACGGCCGTCCTGCTGCTGGCGCCGACGCTGGCGCGCTGGAGCCTGGCTTTTTGCGTGATCTGCTTTCCTTACGCTCGCCCGGAAGGGCTGGGACGGACCATGAAGGACAACGCCACCTGGGCCCATTTCTGCCTGGCGTCGATCCTCGCCGGCTTCGTCACGGTGCTGGCGGCGATCATCTGCCGCGATTTCCTGGTACTGCTGCTGCCCGGCGCCGTTCTCCTGGCCTCGTGGTCGTCGGCCAAGTTTGTGATGGGGCGCATTCGAGGCCTCACCGGCGACGTGTATGGGGCCATCTGTGAATTGATGGAATTGCTGGTGCTGGTGCTGTTCGTTGTCTTGATCCCGAGTGCGGAGGCGTCCTCATGAATCGTTGGCCGATCCACGGCGATCCCGATCCGCAGGAGCTGGCGGCATGGGGCCTCGATCCGGACCAGGTGCTGGACTTCAGCGTTTGTGTTAATCCGTATGGGCCGTCGCCGCGCGTGCGCGAGGCGTTGCGTGACATTGCCATCGATCGCTATCCCGACCGCAATGCGACGGAACTTCGCGATGAGCTAGTACGTCATCTGGCCGAAGGAAGGGTGGCCGGGGCTGAGGTACTCCGAAGCCCCGGAAGCAACCGGCGGCTTCCGGGGCTTCGGAGTACCTCAGCCCCGGCCACCCTTCGGTCGTGCGCCAATCATTTTCACGTTCGGCCCGAGAACATCCTCATCGGCAATGGCGTTTCGGAATTGATCTGGCTGACGTGTCTCGCCTTCTTGGAGCCGTCGGAGCGCGTGCTCATTCCGGAGCCGACCTACAGTGAATATGCACGCTCGGCCGCGATGATGCAGGCTACCGTCGTTCCGCTGCGAACGCGCGAGCAGGATGGTTTCCATCTTGGCCCCGACCGAATGCGCGAAGAGCTGCGTCGCTGGCAGCCAAGTATGGTTTTCCTGTGCAATCCCAATAACCCGACGGGTAATTTGCTTCCCGCGGCCACGATCGCAAGCTGGGCGAAGGAATGGCCGGCGTGTCTGTTCGTCATCGATGAGGCGTACATCGCGTTTGCCAACGAGCCCCCTCTCCCCCCGTACTCGGGGGGAGAGGGTTGGGGTGAGGGGGAAACGTCCGCTTCCGTGCAAAAGCTCAATGCGTTTTCGAGTGATGCTGACCCTTGTCGCCGGCAGCCTACCCCACCACCCCCCACGCAACAGACGACGAGGGGGAGGAAGGGCAAACAGGAGAGGGGGAGAGACAAAA
>Ga0182024_10008168_pt1 | contig 22227 bp, 14 predicted proteins | sample P32metaG_FD_120480 | JGI IMG/M metagenome (GOLD analysis project Ga0182024, IMG submission 120480) | Permafrost microbial communities from Stordalen Mire, Sweden - P3-2 metaG (Illumina Assembly) | ecosystem: Environmental > Terrestrial > Soil > Wetlands > Permafrost | place: Sweden: Stordalen...
AACCTTTATGACTGGGGAGATTACCTTATTAGTGTGAATGTCGATAATGTTAACAGTGCCTTGGTTAGCTGTTAAATCAGTAAAATTAGGGCCATTATAAAGAGTGTCATAATTAGAGACATATGCATAGAAACCAGCGGGCGTAATGGCAATACCAGCAGGTTGTATTCCAACAGGGATCGTTGCAGCAATGGTATTGGTACTTATATCGACAACACTCACTGTGGTGCCCACGGGTGAAAAATTGTTGCTCCCAAAATTAGTTACATAAGCATATTTGCCGTTAGGCGTTATGGCAATTGCAAACGGCCCGGAAAAGCCAGTAATGGCGTTGAGTTGTACAGAGTTGTCGCTTGTTCTTATGATACTTATTGTGCCAGTGCCTGGATTACCATCGACATAATTAACAACATAGACATAGGCGCCATCTGGCGTTATAGCTAGTGCTGCAGGAGCGAGTCCCACTGTTGCCGTTCCAACAATAACATTAGTGTTGAGATCAACAATGCTCACTGTTGTTCCATTACCACTTCCAGCGATAGGGCCTCCGTAATTATTGACATATGCCCGAGTGCCATCAGGGGTTATAACCAGACCTGAGGGGCCATCAAAACCACTAATCTTGCCTGTGATTGTGTTAGTGGTTAGATCTATAATGGTCACAGTCACGTCACTGCTATTGGTCACATAAGCTTTGGTTCCAGCTGCATTAATGGTTACTGTATAGGGTGCGTTAAAACTACTGTCACTTATGGTCTGTTCGACGGTGTTATTCGTCAGATTTAATACACTAACAGTATATCCACCAGGGATTCCAGTATTGTTGTTGTTTGCAACATAAGCGAAGAGATTATTAGGGGTAATCGCTATCCCAGCAGGAGAATTTCCCACAGGAATAGTGGCAACAACGGTATTAGTCTTATCTGCGAATGAAAATGTTGACCATAAAAATAAGAGACCTACTGCGAAGGCCCGTGATCTGTTTATCATTTGTGTTTTTCCGAAAAAAATTAAACTCTTTTTTTGGAAAAACATATTCGATATCCCAAATCCATGCAACAAGTAAATTAGCAGGAAAAACGAAGCTCCTTTACCTATCGATCTCCTCCCTCTATTGTTAGGCCATTGCCGAGTCTGGGGTCAAGACGAAAAAGATCTGGAATTGGGCATGAAGGCCGTCCTCAGATTTGGAGGTTTCCCAAAAAAACAAACCACGGGTTTATGGCCCGTGGCTTTCGCATGGGGTCTCCATGCGGGGGATACTATGATCATAATCAAATCTAATTTTTTTGCATATATGACAACACAGGATGAAAAGGCTTAGATACCCTGTCTTCGTCTTGAGCTTCTTTTTCGCAAACGTGAAGCTGGCTTGAGGTGAGTTACAGTATATTCAATTCGTCCATGTTTCACAGTGATCTCAATACTGTGAAGAAGGAATTCAAGAACCTGATGGTCGTGATTTGATTTTGCTTCATCAAAAATTACACAAATTAAATCTTTTTTCTCGGAGAAAAAACCAACACCAGAACCCTTTTTTGCTTCAATAGCATCTCCTTTGGGTTCTGAGCTCCAGGAAATAGTCAAACTTCCTGAACCATCAATGGGATGAAAGAATACTTTTCCTTTTTTCATGATTACTACCGATTTCTTTGATTGTAGGAAAATAGAAGTTTTAACAGCAATACTTGAACTGAGCGGCTTCAGATAGCTGACAAGTTTGCTTCTGACAAAACTTTCTTTGTTTCTATGTATACTGTGGTTGGCATGAAACATTGAATTTGGACTGCGCGAAAACTCCCGCGATTCATGCCGACCACAGTATAACTTCAAGCCAGGTTTTTTTATTGGGGTGATCGAACCTATCCTTAGATTCTTTATCAATAATGTAAGCGACGTAATCGATCCTACTTACCCTACAATTTTTTCTCCTATGCTAAACTACCCCCTACTTCCGTGAACGAGTACAACTCTCTGCATTATATTTTCGCAATAAATCCTCAATTTCTAAGTGCTGATGACTCGCTGCTAATTGAATTGCGGTGTCTCCAGATTTTGTCATGGAGCTAAAGTTGATGTAAGGACACTTTCTTAGGAGTAGCTGTACTCCAGGAAGCCATCCTTGGTCAGCGGCGATATGAAGAGGGGTATATCCATCGATGCGGGTACGCGATGCGTTACAACCCATATCGCATAACCGTTCTGCGACTTTTCCCATCTTTTCTTCCATCGCAAAATGAAAGACGGTGGATCGATCGAGCAAGGACTGTTCGAGATCGATAGAGGTATGATCGAGTAATTCTAGGGCAATTTCCTCATGTCCCATATAGATAGAACACATGAGAATATTCATTCCCAAGCGTGTTTTAAGATCAGGGTTAGCTCCTGCTTGGATGAGGTATTTGACAGCAGCCGGCTGATTATTTTGTACAGCAACATAGAGAGCGCTTTCGCCGTCTTTAGAAAGAGTGTCAAGAAGATGCGGGGCTTTTTGCAGGAGGGTTTCTAAAGAAGAGAGGTTGCCATATTGAGCGGCATAATGCAGAGCTGTATATCCTAGAGGGTCTCTTGAATTAACATCTACTTTCTGGTTGATAATATGTTTTAAAAAAAGAGGATTCTCTCCACTTGCAGCGTAATGAAGAATGCTAATGCCAAGAAAATCGGAAAAGTCCCAATCTTTGATATGTGTGACGACTTTATTGAATAGGTTCTCATCATCGGTGGCAATTGCATGGAATGCATAAGTATTCTCGCCCTGACAACTATTTTTCGGATCAGGGGTACCATAATATTCGAGAGACAACTGTTTTTCCTCTGGAGATATTGTCGGAAAGTCCAAAAAAGCCAGCTTGAAGAATACTCCTGAAGGCTGTCCGGCTGCATGAGAAGGGACTAATAATAATTGCCCATAGCGCAGCTTTGATAAGGCAGATCCATATCGGTCCAACAAAATAGCTCCCATAGGATCAGATTCAGCAGTTGTATCAGATAGGCATAGACCGAATCCCCCTGCTATCAGAGGAACTCCTTTATACCGCTCGGGATAGATAAGCAAATCTTGATTTTCGGGATTTAAAGCAATGACCGTCTTGTCAAGAGATGGAATAATGGAGCCTTGCGACCAGAATAGCCACATTTGCTTGTTCAAAATAAAGTTCTCTTTTTGCTTTTTAAAATTTGCTAATTCGGTCAGTAATTCGATGTTAGGTCCCTGTTGTTGCAGCTCCCCCTCGATTTCTAGGATAAAGCTATTGGTTTGTTCGATGGATGCGTCCAATTTGGAAATTAGATTCTTGATGATTTTTTCTGTAATGGGATCTCCTGCTTTTTTCAGCCCTAGAACCACTAAGGATGCCTCCATTTTCTTAAAAAGGGCTGCATCAGTTCCTTTCATGATGGACAGCAAAATAGCAGCCTTTCTATCCCAATCTATAGTCTCAAAGAGAGCATGATCGGAGGGTAACTTAGACTTTGCAAATTCAGCGAGCGCCCGGGCCAAAGATTCGATGGCATTTTTTTGACTTTCAGAAGAACTTTGGTCTGCCCGGAAACAGGTTACGATCGCTTGCTGCCGTGCGTAGGGTATAGAATCCCATAATGACAGGGTTTTAATTTCTAACCTGCCATCTGAGGAGTCCACAGGAAAAGGAGGGAAAGCCGAAGGGCAAATATTAGGATTTTTTGCCAGGCTTAAAGGCATTAAAGCGATGACTTTGTTCGCCTCTTTCAAGGTTGTGTAATAGTAACTGAAGAAGTTGATCAAAGACAGCGATTGGAAATACCTTTTGAATAAGGGAAGGCGCGGCATAATCTCTTTAATCTGCTTGCACATTAACGCACAGGTTTTTTCTTCAAGTTGATGCTGAATGGGCGTAAGTTCAACACCTGGAAGCGGCTCTAATGAGTATAAAACATCAAAATCGCCATCTAAGAGAAAAATGTTATCGGTCCGCTTGATACTGTTTTGCTTGGCGATGATCCTAAAGGTATGCTTATACATCTCTTGATTGATCGAGCCTTTAGGTAAGTTTCTCCCTAACTGCTGGCGGATTTCTTCGAGCGTCAAATAAGAGATCTTGAGATGTTCTTGGCAATATTCTTTTAAGTTAACGCTATGGGCTTTCAGGAAATTTGTATCTAATGAAGGATGAGAGTCCCATTTCACAACAAAGTCTTCATCATAATAAAATCCATTCACGAAACCTTTCATGCTATAGTCCAGCATTGATATGAGATAACCAATTAGGGTGTCCCGATAAGCAGGATGAAGAATGGGATATTGAGCTAAATCTTGATTGAAATGGAGGCTGAAAAAGGGAATGTTATCATAGAAAAAGATGCCTCGTGCTAACTCGGACAAAATCTGCTGAATTTCAGATTCATTCAGAAATAATCCTTCTGGGGTGGGCATAAAGAAACTATGCTCATCTTCGCTATCTGCATTAGACTCATCAAATAGATTTAAGATCAGGCCTGTTTGATGTTCGACTCCCTGAGCGGGTTTCGTTGTGACATTCCGCAGCGGAAATGAATGTTTAGGATGATGAAAGTTATAAGTCTCAATAAGCTTATTGAATTGCAGCCGGATTTTAAACTCGTTTTCAGGGGATGTAGGCTTTTGATATTTTACAGAAATCAATTCTCCTCCTTTACTTCGAGCAGGATTTTCGACCCATTTTAATGGAAATCGATTACAGCCTCCATTGGTAATGATATTTTTATAGACTTCAGCCCAAGCTTGAGAACCGTCTGGCATCATCTGAAAATAGATCTCTACTCCATACTTAGTAGTTCCCACTCTATTTGCTGGACTCGAGACGGCGTCTAATAGGTATTTTCGATTCTCAGGTGTGTCGTGTTTAAAATGTCCTGTTGCTTCCCTGAAAATATGGCTACTAATGCTTTGTTTATTTGAAAAACAAGGCTCTTCCCATTTAGAGTCCAATTTCACCGAGATATTTTCGATTTTTTTCGCATCTAGTTGGGAATTTAAATCGCTTTTCGGGGGATCTTGGCGCGCATGACATAATGAATTAAGAGTCAATAAGATCACAAAAAACAATCGAAAAAGAATTGTCATAAACAGTCCTAATTTTAGAGGGGCTTTCATACAAAGCTGTGCGAGAATTGATCTGGTGTTATCTTTGAAAAAAGGGATAATGAAATATGCTCCTTCAATGACACCCAGCTTCTTCACGATGCCAGTCAAATTGACTTACGACATACGTATTATAGCTATCAGCTACTGCCTTTTTCCAAAGAGACCATTCCGTTGAATGATTTTGAGGGTTGGTTTTCATGGATTCTAATAAATTCGAAGTATATTGAAGTTTCAACTCAAGTTTTTCATTGCTGAAATTGAAAAATTCAATCGAGCATTGAAAAAGATCTTCTTCAGAGAGCATAAGACCCTTTTTCTGTTCTTCTTTGGGTATCCCTTTTACACGAAATATAGATTCATTCCATCTGGGACTTGATTCAAACCCCAAACAGATATCACAGAAAAAAATCACATGCAAAAGAGCTGTTTCTTCATCCAGTTCAGCCGTTTTAGGCTCGACAAGAGGCCATAGATAATCAAAAAAAAGTAAGCAAACATTAAATCCTTGCAAGACAGAGAATTTTTTTTTAATTTGACCTTCTTCGTTATTAACAGGTGTTTGATTCACGAATATTCCTAAATTTGAGTGACGAAGTGCATATCGGTTCTAGCATAATGCTCGGGAAAAGATCAGTCAAGGATTGAAGCAACTTAGCTGTCTTCGAAAAAGCAGCTTTCCAGCTTAGATTTCTTGTTGTATAAGTAATCATTTAAAAATCTTCTTCTGTAGCGTCAGAGATTGATAATTCTTCTCCCTTTTTTATATCACACAAGGCGATGTCTGCTTCTTTTTTAAAGTCTGGGATTAAATTTGGATTGTTCGAGCGATTCACATGTCTTTCTGGGTCAGGATAGCAGTATATGATCCCATTTCGTTTGTGACAAAAGTTCTCTTGTTCATACCTAGGAAGTTTTTGGTATTCCTCTTCGGTCAAAATAGATAAATTCCATTTTATTACCATTTCACCTTTTCTGAAGTCTCTCTTAGCAAAAGCACCGAGGCCATCATCAAATTGGCCGATCTCGGATTTTTTTATTTGAATATCCTTAAAATCCATAGAAACTCCTTACGAATGACTCTATAGGATAGTGGGATATACAGAAAATGCAAGAAAAAAGGCCGGGGATTTCCCGGCCTTTTGAATTGGAGGTTTCCACCTCCAATGTCGATTCTTTCAAAGTAAAAGCCCTTGGCTCAGACCATCTTTTTGACTAGTACTCCTTGGTAAACCTTCTAGGTTTACCTTCGTCGCACTAGCAAAAACATGGCCCAATCCAAGGGCTTTTCCTATTGAAACATCAACGTTGGAGGTGGAGAGATTCGAACTCTCGTCCTAAGCAAACATCCAACCCATGACTACATGCTTATCGCCTCCGATTTGTTAATAGATCTTACTGGAAGGCGCCCCATTTCAGATCTATCTGCCCTATGTAATCTCGGCACTCCTCTCCCATAAGGCGGCGAAGAGGGCCACACCAGGCTTAATGACGAGACTTCTAAAGTTCCTGGTCAGGCTCCAGAGTCTCGGAACTTAGCAACGGTTAAGCTGCTTTAAGTTCTTGGTAACCTTGTGAGTTATCAATTATAATTTGCCGATAGTTTAAAGAGGTGATCGACGACCTCCGCATGCCACGAGCTCTCAGCTTCCTAGTCGAAGCCTTTCACCCCCATGATCATTGTATCATATTCGGTAAATAGTATACTATGGGGGGTCATTAAGGATCTATCATGTTCGAAATCAAGGACCAAGAAAGCTTTCCCCATCGAGAAGAGAGGATATTGAAGTTCTGGGGGGATGAAAATATTTTCTTAAAAACCCTCGAGGCGACCAAAAAAGGGCCTCAATTCTCCTTCTATGACGGCCCTCCCTTTGCCACAGGACTGCCCCATTATGGGCACCTATTAGCAGGGACCATCAAGGACGTCGTCCCTCGATTTTGGACCATGAAAGGGTACCATGCGATCCGGAGATTTGGCTGGGACTGCCACGGCCTCCCGGTAGAGAATGAGATTCAAAAGGCCAAAGATCTCTTGGAAGCCGATTCGATTGAGAGATTTGGGATCGCCAATTTCAATGAAGAGTGCCGCAGCATCGTTCTCCGCTATACGCAAGAATGGGAACGGACTGTCAATAGGATGGGGCGCTGGGTCGATTTTAAGCAGACCTATAGAACCATGGACAAGTCATACATGGAATCGGTCTGGTGGGTCTTTGGAGAGCTCTATAGGAAAGGGCTTGTCTATGAAGGGTACAAAGTGATGCCGTTTTCAGCGCGGCTGGGAACACCCCTTTCAAACTTCGAGGCTAACCTCAACTATCGCGATGTCGATGATCCATCGCTGACGATTACATTTCCTTTGGAAGATGAGCCTGAAACATCTCTTGTGGCCTGGACGACAACTCCCTGGACGCTTCCTTCTAACTTGGCTGTGGCTGTTCATCCCGAGCTCGAGTATGCCAAAATCCGAGATAGCGCCACAGGGCAGCAATACATTATCGCTGAAGCGCGTCTGGGAGCGAATTTCAAAGAATATGAAGTTATCGAGACATTTAAAGGAAAAACCCTCAAAGACAAACGGTATAAACCGCTGTTTCCTTACTTTGTCGACCGGCAAGATGACAAATCATTCCGCATTTTAACCGATGAGTTCGTCACGGTCGAAGATGGTACCGGTCTTGTCCATTTGGCTCCGGCCTTTGGCGAGGCCGACTTCTTTGTCTGTCAGCGAGAAGGGATCGAGCCTGTCTGTCCTATCGATCAAAATGGCCGCTTTACGGCAGAAGTTCCCGATTATAAGGGGGTTTTTGTCAAAGATGCCGACAAGGAGATCATCCGCCGTTTAAAAACCGAGAAACGGGTCCTCCATCATACCCAAGTCCGCCACCGTTATCCGTTTTGCTGGAGATCTGACACGCCGCTCATTTACAAAGCGGTCAGGACCTGGTTTGTAGCGGTTGAGAAAATTAAAGACAAGCTTCTGGACGCAAATGGCTTTATCCATTGGGTACCTGATCATATCAAAGAGGGACGCTTTGGCAAGTGGCTGGAAAATGCACGGGACTGGGCGATCTCAAGGAACAGGTATTGGGGAACGCCGATCCCGATCTGGAGAAGCGAAGATGGGGAGATCCGCGTGATCTCCAGCGTCAAGGAGCTTGAAGACAAGACGGGCCAAGAGATCCTCGATCTCCATCGCCATTTCATCGACGATCTGACATTTGTTGAGAAGGGAAAGACGTTTAAACGGATTCCCGAAGTTTTCGATTGCTGGTTTGAGTCGGGTTCAATGCCGTATGCGCAAAACCATTTCCCCTTTGAAAACAAAGAAGAGACCCTGAAAAATTTCCCTGCCGATTTCATCGCCGAAGGGGTCGATCAGACTCGCTGCTGGTTTTATACTTTGCATGTGCTAGCCGTTGCTTTATTCGATAAACCGGCATTTAAAAATGTCATTGTCAATGGAATCATCTTGGCCGAAGACGGCACGAAGATGTCCAAGCGGCTGAAAAACTATCCTGAACCGGGAATTGTCATTGAGAAATTCGGTGCAGACGCCATCCGCCTCTATCTTATGAACAGTCCTGCCGTCATGGCCGACGATTTAAGATTTTCAGGCAAAGGGGTCGAGTTTGTCTTAAGGCAGGTGCTTATTCCTCTGTGGAACTCTTATGTCTTCTTAGCGACCTATGCCAAGATCTACAACTGGAAACCTTCTGGAAATTTCCCCGTCCCTAAGGCCGACATCGACCGGTGGATCTTGTCTGTCTTGCAAAAGCTGGTACATGATGTGACAGAGGCTATGACAGCGTATGAAATACAGGCAGCTGTCCAGCCGCTTATGGGTTTTATCGACCATCTGACCGATTGGTATATCCGCCGTAATCGAAGCCGTTTCTGGGCCGATGTTGCCAGCCGCGACCGCGATGAGGCGTTTGAAACGCTATATACCGTCTTGCACACGATTGTGCGGGTGACAGCTCCTTTTGTTCCATTTTTAAGCGATGCGATCTATCTGGAGCTCCGCCAAAAAGACGATCCGATCTCGGTCCACCTCTGCCAATTTCCTATTTCTCACAGCAAGCTCCAAGACCCCGATCTTGAAAAAGAGATGCAGGCTGTGCAGATTGTCGTCAGGATCGGCCACTCGCTCCGGAAAGAGCATAAACTCAAAGTCCGCCAGCCGCTTTCTAAAGCCCATGTGATCTGCAGCGATCAGGAGAAGTTAGAGGCACTTCAGAGGCATGAAAATCTCATTGCCGAAGAGCTGAACGTCAAAGAAGTCGAGTTCCATAGCGATGAGACGGCCTTTGTCAGCCTCCATGCCAAACCGAATTTCCGTGTCCTTGGTAAAAAAGTCGGCAAGCTCATGAACGGCGTGCAAAAAGCTGTCGAGCAACTGCCTCCTAAAGATCAGAAACTTCTTTTAGACGGCAAAGAAGTCTCGATTAAGGTGGAAGGGGAAACAATCGTTCTGACGCCAGAGGATGTGGCCGTCGAGCGTCAAGTCAAAGAAAACGTGATTGCCGGAACAGAACACGATATCACGGTTGCGCTAGACACCGTGCTCAATGCCGAGCTGATTTCAGAGGGCATTGCACGGGAGCTGGTCAATAAGATCAATACGATGCGCCGCGAGATGGACTATGCTGTCACCGACCGCATCCATGTCAAGCTTCAGACGTCGCCTGAAGTGAAAGCGGCTTTTGAGAAGCATCGAGATTACATCTGCCATGAAGTCCTCGCTTCCGACTTTTCCTTTGAGAAATGCGAAGGGGAAGCCTGGGATATCAATGGCCATCCGACACTAATTGGTATTCAAAAACATTAGAGGGTATTCACAAAGTCCGATCGGATGGTTTGTGAATACCCTCTTAGCTTAAGAAACGACGGCCGTAAAAACGGAAAGCTTCCGCCAAATAGAGCCCATTCAAAGCAGCTACAGGGATATTCCACCATTGTAAGCTTGTGAGGGCCACTGAGGTGCGGTCTAAGATATACCTGCATTTCATGATGAGGGGCAGTCCGATGAAGTCGGGGGCAGCCTGCCATGTTCTTCGGATCGTGATTTCGTTTTGATAGGCAGTGGGGTAGAAGAGGCCCAGGCCAAAGAAGACTGCAGTAGGGAAAAAATGGTAATAGAGTCTTGTGGCCATCAAAGAGAAATTAAGAGTATGGAAGAAGAGATGGTTGACGACGTATTTGGTTTTTTTCCATCCGTCAGAATTTTTTTGCTGGGCAATAATGGCCTGGGGCTCGGAATTGCTGAAGGAACGGATCCACTGATTGAGGTCCTTGAGCGAAATATTACGATAGCGGGTAAGAAGGGGGATAGCATTTTGAAAAGCTATCCATACTGCAGACATTTGGGAAGGAATCTCGCCTGTGACTTTCGACAAATAGGACCAGAGTTTGAGTGACTGGACCATATCTTTTAGCATGTAAAAAAGAGAATCAAGGGTCACCTCGCTTTGCGATGCGATCCAGATATTGAGGGCTTTATCGCAAAGCTGAAACACCTGGTTTGCAAGAATCTGCTTACCGTAAAAAAGATCATCGGTCCAATAGATAAAATTATAAGCTTGAGGGATGGCAAAGCACCCTAGGCTGAGTATATTATTGAATCGATAAAGGATAAAGGGAGCATTCTTAAGCCACGCATAGATGAGGACGCGAGGATTTTTTAGCCCCGCCTCTAAGAGCGAGCTGATAGAGTTCCTATCCGCGCCTTGGAGAAGAAGTGTGCCTTCATGATAGAGCAGCGAGAGATTGAGTCCGCTTATGATAATGCCCCACATCAATCCCATTTTAAAAACACAGTCGGTGATGCGGGAGATTTTTTGTTCTCTATCTATGTTGGGATTTTTTTTCAGCTCCCGGGCGAGTTGGACGAGCTTGTAGCCTTGTACAAAACAGCCTGCAGAAACAAGGGTACCTACGATCTTGGCATTGCCATAGCGGAAGGAGGCGGCCCCAATTGCGAGGACGCTTAAAGCATAGAGAGAGTAACGGACATTTTTATTCTCGATATAGGGAGATAGAACTCCCAAGCAAAAGGGATGATTGATCTTTATTTGTGCAACAGCTGCCATAATGGTCAGGAAGTATACTCAAAAGTCGGGTTTTTCAGTCAAAGGATAAGGGCAGCCGGTTCCGTTTGCGGTGGATATAATACCATGATCCGAAGCCGAGTATTGCCAAGCTCCAGATGATGATCCGGGCAGGATTGAGGAAGATATAGGGAGGCTGGTTCGGATGGCCGAAGCGATTGCCGGGAGGCCAGAAAATAAAGGAGGGGCCGCCGCGGAGGTTTTCTTCAGGCACGAATCCGAAATCGCGGCTATCGCCGCTGTTGGCGTGATTGTCTCCCAAGCAGAGATAAGATTTTGGAGGAATTTTTAAGCCGCATTGTTTGATGAAATCGATATTGAGCTTCCCGTCGGCATCGAGAGGAGGGCCTTGGTCGATAAAGGGGAAATAACTATTGGCAGGGCGGTAGATCGCTTGCCGTTTCTTTTCCCGTTCAACAAAATTCATTAAATTCTGATCGTCTTTTTTTAAGATCGGAGCTCCCATGAGATAAAGGTCTCCATCGCGGTAATAGGCGTACCGGGAAGGAACAAGATATTGTTCCTTGCTTTGAGGGTTAAAACGGTTGTCAAATTCCATGCCGATATTGAAGAGCAGCTGTACCCGCTGAGGATCGAAGCGGTAAAGAGGGCTGGAAGGGGGGAGTTCCGATGTAATGCCTTGCCATTTGACCTGGTAGGCTTTTCCGTAATAAAATTCATAGGTGCCATCCGGGATGGTGGGGAGGTAGGGGAAAAAGGCCTGCGTCCCATATCTTTCAGGATTGATCCCGTAGCGGTAGGCAAATCCGTTGCTGACGATAAATCTCGCTGTGTAGAGATTGTCCATGATCGCTTTCAGATGAGACTCTTGCAAAGGAATGACCGATGTCGAAAGTCCTACGAGGGGTCGTACCCGGTTGTACTCATCGGAACCAATCTTAGCTCCCGTCAAACTCGGACTGTGTTTCAGCTCAAGATAGAGAACGCCTTCTTCCATTAAGGAGGGATCTTGGTCGGTAAACACACGGACTTGGTCTTTGGTCAAAAGACGGGCCATTGCAAAATTCTTAATGCCCCATAAATCTCGATAATGAACGCCGGGGTTTTGGAGTTGGATCTTGGGCAAGAGCTCTCCCCTTGCTTGGGTCGGACTGGTGGCATAAAGACGAGCGATCGGCTCATTCATTTGATAGAGTACCACAGGAGAATAAATGCCTGGAATGACTGAAGGAGTTGTGGAAACACGCGAACCTTCAAAGGACATAAAAGGGATATGGTCGATTTTTTCCAGCTGGGGCAATTGGAGTTCAGATGTGATATCTTGGCCTGCCTCATCAATCCCGTAAACTTTTCCGCCATAAAAATAGAGCGTGTCGCCCGGTTTTCCGATGCACCGTTTGACGAGGAGTTTTTTTCCGGGGAATATAAAGAAGTAAACCGTATTGGGATCCCGGACGTCCATATTCGCGGCGGTTAAAATAACGATGTTGTTCCGTTTAATGAGATCGGGGTTGAAATAGAAATGGCCCGGTCTCAGAGGGTAATTAATGCAAAAATCGGTTTTTGAGGAGAGCAGCCGGTCTTGCTCTTTGAGCGTCGGCCGCATCGATCCTGTAGGGATTTCATACGGCTCGAACCACATGGTCCGGATCAAGACCGCAATAAATAATGCTCCCGCGATGCCTAAGACAAAATCTCTAGTCTGCTCAAAGAAGTTTTTCCTGAGATGAGTACGAACAGACGCCTGGACGATATGGCTGACTTCGACAGCTTTAATGGCGTCTTTTTGCATGACGGCCGTTTGAAGAGAGAGCAGTTCTTTTTTAATTTGTTCAGCTGCATCAGGGGAAAGCTGTTTCTTCTTTTTGCAATACCGATGATAGGCTGCCAAAAGAGTCTTTTTTGCTTTCTTTAAGATAAAGTGTTTTTTCATGATAAATCAGCCGAGTTTAGCAAGAATAGACTTTCCTGGCTAACCGATTTTTAAATAGATATCTTTGGCTAGGCTTGACAAGCTTTGTTTGTAAATGGGCTGTGGGAAACTTGTTGATAACTCGGCTTGACAAGAGATGCTTAGGATTGGTGTGAATCGTTCACACAAGCGTATAAAATCTATTGAGGATCAGCAACTTAAATCTTATTGCTCTGCGCAAAGAAAATTATCTGCGGAAAGTTTGTTGATAAGTCTATAAAACCTAGGTTTACCATTTAAAAAGATTGTCGGAATAGATCACCACACCGGGATATTGAGTCGAAATCAGAACCCAGCGGTAGTGGTGCCCTTTTTGGAGTTTATTCTCGAGGGTTTTCTCGGGGATTTGCAGGGTGACATCAGCGCCGGTTTTAGGGCTGGTCTCTGCGATCTGGGCGATCTCGACCATGGGATGGGAATCGACAGAAAGGTCCATTGCCATAACGCGGACATTGGAGTAATAAGAAGGACAGTGGATATGGAATTCTAAAGAGCCTTGGTTCATTTGATGGCTTCCGATGAAAAAAGGAGACTGTTGAAAGACGATGGCTTTGGGAGACGTCATCTCACACCCTGTATCGATCGTCCGTATCGCAGCTTTATAATGAGGACTCTTGATTTCGATCCAATAGGGGAATGCAAACCCTGAAAAATAGACCTCAATTTCACAGCCTGCAATGATCGAATTGTCATAGGGCCAGCGGGTTGTCCACACTGTGATAGGAGATTTTTCCATTTTCTTGCCTTCGAACGTGACAGAGGGCGTCCATAGCGCGCGATGGTCTTCATCTCCGGTGGGAGGAGGGCCGATTCTTTTTCTTTTATCTAAGGGAGTTTTTTCTAAGGAAAGAGTCATGAGGCGGGAGAGGAAGTTGTTGGGGTCTTCTGTATAGAGCCAAGCAGCTCTGGAATGAGAATAACTTTCTATCAGCTTGTTCTTCTCAAGGTCGATGAGATAAGAGACCCAGGCGGTGTGGCCGGGAGCTTCTTGAGAGATCCATTCTTTCCAAGAGGTAGTCTGAAGATCGTGATTCAATGTCGGGACATCGATTTCCTCTAAGAAGAGATGTTGGTCAGACAGAGCGCGGATCAGCAAGATCGTATAAGTCCCCATTTGTTCTGTAACAACATAATCGCCTGGATTTCCTTTAATAATTTTATCTTTTAAAGAAAATGCATTTAAAAATGTTGTTAGTAAAATAGAAACTATTAAAATCGCTCTCTTCATAATTTGATTATAATTTATTTTCACAATCGTAGCAATATTTAGGTTCAAATACCTTGGGGTCTTCGACTTGAATGGTCATATGCCGTATCCCAAACTGGGCCTCCAAGAGCCGGTGAGCGGCTGCCAGGGCATCGGAATGAGGATCAGCGATCAGATGGACGCTCAAAACAATTTTATGATGGGAGGCCGACCAGATATGCAGATCGTGGACTTCTTTGACTCCTGGGAGCTGCTCTAAGGCTTGCTGGACGGCCTCCGGGTCGATTTCTTCCGGGGTTGATTCCATCAAAATCCCGATGGTCTGTCTGATGACCTTTCCGGAGCTTCTCAAAATCGTCAGCGTGAAAAGGATTGTGACAATAGGGTCGATCAGATTCCAATGGGTCGTCCATATGATAATACCGCTGAGGATAACGCCGACGCTTCCTAAGACGTCGCCCAGCACATGCAGATAGGCCGCCCTGACATTCAAACTATGGCCTTGCACTGGATGCAAGATTTTCATCATCCAGAGATTGGCGATGAGTCCTGCCGTGGCGATATAAAAAACAAGCGGGCCGTCGACGATTTCCGGCTGAAAGAACCGGTGGACCGACTCATAGATCAAAACACCCGACAATGCCCAAAGAGATGCCGCGCTCACCAGCGCGCCCAAGATTTCGGCCCGGTGGTAGCCGTAGCTCATCGTCGGAGTCGCAGGCCACCTGGCCATTCTTGCGACAATGATCCCCAGCAGCAGCGCTCCGACATCGGTAAAAAGATGCATTGCATCGGAGATCAGCGCCAAGCTGTTGGCAATCCAGCCTCCGACCACTTCAATTCCCATAAAAAGGACCGCTATCCAAAGAGAGCGGTGCAGAGCATGATGGTGAGTTTTGTCATGACAATCGTGGGGCATTGATGCACTCCCTATTGCACTCTATAAGTATTTAGTGATATTGAAAACAAGAGAGGATTATGCAGAAAATAGTGTTTTTCTTGTTACTAACTTTAGTGACCGGCGCTTATGCACAGTCTGCCGAGTCGCAGGCCTGCGGTAAAGAGATCGAGCTCATGGATCAGCAGGTGCAGAAGCTGGAGAAAGAAAAAAAAGTTCATCAAGATCTAGCACGGAAATATCAGCAGGCAGGGGACAATTGGCAGTATTCCTCTGGTAATATCCAAGATGCCTACGCGAATTGGGGCAAGGCCAATCAAGAGCGAAGGCAGGCCATTGATATCCAACAGCAGATCGACCTTCTCTTGCAGCGCAAGGGACGGATCATCCAATTTTACCCAGAGCTGTATCAGCCTTAAATATGTAGGATATCAATCAGTTCAGGGGGAACTTCCTCTAAGTATTCTGTTAGATTTAATCTCTGTAGTTTCTGACATACCTTTGGATGGAGTTCTTTCCACTTCGCAAGAGCTTTTTGGTTCAGAAGAGGACCCAAAACAGCCAAGCTATATTCCAGTTCTTTGCTAATGTAAAAGGGATAGCAATAAGAGGCGGGATCGGTTTTTGCTTTTTTCAGCAAGACGCCGACTCTGATTGCATCGGGCTCGTTGACGATTTGCTCAAAGAGCTCATTTGCTTGGCCGATTGTCTTTATCAATAGAGGTTTCAACCGAGATTGCTGCTGGACAATGTAGTCGGAAATTTTTTCCTTGCTCGGCGCAGTTAATCCCAGAGAGGTCAGCTTTCTACAGCATTGAGAATGAAGATCCTTCCACTCTTGAACGAGTTTTTCATCTAAAATAGAAGCTGTTTTTTCAATCAAAGGAATAAGTTCCTCTGAAAAAAGAGGGAGAGAGAAGCTGAGTATTTTTGTTTGTTCAATCCACTGCTGAATCAAAGATTTATTCGAAGGCAGATCAACAAAAGCCCTAAAGCGTTCAGCATGTTCTTCCCAAAGCTTTTTCATAAAGGTCGCCATTGCCCTTTTGTGCTCTTGGAATAAGCGGTCATTTCTAATAATGACTCCAAAAGAAGGCATGATTTGTTGCAGGAGTTCTTTTAACTTCTCATCACTGATCTGAAGGCCTGTTGAAGATAGTGCCGGCGGCGGCTGTACAGCAGGACGGACATCGTTAGGCGGCGCAGTCAAGTGTAGGGTAAATGCATGGACCAAGGCGCAATATCCGGGTGAAAAACCATAGGGAATTTGTTTTAGATGTTTTTCCGCTCCTATCTCATAAAGCCGAATCTTGGCCTTCGAATAATAGGCCTCTAATAGCCTGATTTTTTCGGGATCCACACCTTTCCTAATTTCGTCCCAGGCCAGGCAGACCAGAGTAAAAAAGAAGGGGAAATAGTAGGGTTTCTTTTCCAGCCACTCCGCAGCATTTGTTGTTGGTGTAAGCAGCACCCGATAAAAATCGATAGCTTCTTGGATTTGCTTATTCATGAAAACGATATCGTCGGCCGAAGAGGTTTCCGAGATTGCTAAATACTGGGTTAATTGCAATGTTTTGAGTTTTTGATAACCAGCAGAATAGACAGCATGCCATCTTTTAAAAGCCTCTTCCGGGATCATCTTAATCAGTTTTTCTCGATCCTGTTTGCAACATAGGATGAGGTGGTGGCCGAAGCTAAAAGGCAAGAGATAGCCGGGTTTTTTTCTTTCTTCTTCGAGCCATTTTTTTACTTTTGCTGCATTACTGACTTGATTGCTCAAAGCTTCAAAAAATTTGAGCGACAATTCGAATTCATAAACAATTTCCACTTTATCGCCGTATTCGACTTCTCTAGGTATAGTTTTGACCGGCTCGCATTTTTTTTCTACTGCTGCGGCCGCAGCAGGTGCTGCTTCGGTTGGCGTTGTTAGAGAAGCCGGTGCGGCCGGTTGAGATGGTGTTATGTCTACTGGAGGGGGCACAGGACTGGCTACTGCGGCAGGAGGCGCTATGGGTGTACTGGTGGTTGTTAAAGGGGGCGCTGCAGCAGGCGCAGTTGGAGTTGGTTGAGGAGGTTTAGAGCGTTTGACTTTTTTGGCTATGGGAGGAGGCGCAAGAGCGACTCTGTCGGCAAAGATAGCACGTCTGACCGGTGGTGAATCTAAGCTCAAAAGGCGGGCAATTGTGCCAGGAATAATAAATAACACAGCTAGGCCAAAGTAGGCCCCTGTCTTTACCGCTGACGGCATCCATGAGGAGTGGTCAGATGCTTTTTCGACGAGGTAGCATTTGTCCCCTTGCATGGCCATGGTATCGCGTCCTAAAAAATATTGGGCGTACCAGAGTGTTTGATTGGCAAAATTGTTGAGATGGAAGTTGTCTCCAAGATTGGCTTCCGTTCTGAATAATGCCTTTAAGCGGTTTGAGAATCCTTCAATAGCCATTGTTAAGTCCTCAGGAAAGTGCGTAGTTCCGTCGAGGCGTCAGCGGGGATCTGCTCGAGATTTACGTATTGACACAGCTCGGGAGTTACCAGTTTTTCTAGACAAGTTTCAAAACGATCCCTCCAGGAACTTCGAAGGTCGACATTTACTTCTCTGAAATCTCCCCGTCGAGAAACCCGTTTTTTCCCCCATAGGAGAGGATAATCGTGCTTTGGACTATTTTTCTTGAGCCATGTTTCAATCTCATCTTGTTGGAGCATTAAGAGAAAAAATTGGTTTTCTTTTTCAATTTGTTGTGAGATCGACAGTTCTTTTTTTGCAGCAGCCGGAGAAGGACAGGGATGGCCATGCGGGCAAGTCGCTTCTTCAATTTCAGGAATTTCGGTCAGATATTTCTGTAACCCTAGTGCTGTTAATTGATCACGGCAGAAGGGATAAAGCTGGGCAAACTCGTTTAGTATCTTTTGGTCTATTATTCCTTCCAAGATCATGAGTTGGCCATGCAAGGCGGGGGAAGAAAAGAAGGGATAGCAATAATTATACTTTGATTTGAAGTCTGTGAACCAGTTCTCTATAGCTCGACGATTAGACTCTCGGTCTTGGGATGTACTCGGAAGATGTCGAAGGGCTTCAGCAAGAAGTTTAAAAACAAAAATATACTGCGGCAACATCTCTTTAAGGGTGTCTTTTTGAGACTCACATTTTTGCTTCATTTGAGCGATTGCTGCAGGGGAAGGACGTTCTTGAATATATTCTTGCAAGCGTAAGGCTTTTAATTTCTCACAGCAAGTATCAAAGAGAGTTTTCCAGTCTCCTATGATTTTTGGAAGCTCTTCAATTGGGAGAGCTTGTACCATCTGACTGTTTAGAGTCTCATGGCTGAGGAAAAAAGGACTCATGTAGTCCGCTTTTGCTATTTGGGATTTCAGCCACCCTTCAATTGCAGCCCGATTAGTAGGATGTGCTCGAAATTCTTGAGCAAGCTGTTGAAAGAAAGAATGGAGGGGTTCAATGGTGGACTGGAGTGCCTTCTCAGCGTCCTGAGCTGCATTAGGATTCTTCAGGGCCTTCAATTGTTCCCTAATAATGGGCGCCTGTTGCGGATATTGGGCAATCATCTGCATAACGTTTTGTATCATTTGGTCTTGGCCATCAAGAGCAGATTTTTCAAGGTAATCTTGCAAATTGCCGGTTAGCAGTGACGCACAACGAGGATAGTTTGCCGAGAATTCTGCCATGAGATCTTTGCTTAAGTAGGGCTTAAGACAGGTTAGCTTAGGGAGTTGTTTATTGAGGAAATAGCCTGCACTTAAGGGATGATAAATCATAAAAAATATTGTGCTGCTCTCTTGCTTCAACCATGCAGTCAAGGAGGTTTGACTTTGGAGAAGTCTGTTGAGAAATGGATTAATCAAGGCTAGTGTTTGGTTGACTTCTTCGCCTAAACGAGCGAGATCGGCTTCTTTCAGTTCGTCTCTAAAGAGTGCCTGTTCAACCTCCAAAACCGTCAGCTCCTGGCAGAATGCTACCAAGTCAAAAGCGGGTGCATCAGCTTTTACAGAAGCGGATCTGCTTGCTGCTGCTGGAACAGGGACAGGAGCTGCTGGGCTAGGCGTCGTGGACAGAATATCCTCGATATCATCGATAACCGACGTATCCGCAGGAGAAACGCGAGAGGGGGATAAAACGGGTGCTGCTGCTGTGGGTTGAGTCTGCTGTCTTTGTAAAGCTTCCATCGCGTCACTTGAGCTTCTTTGCGGTCCCTCAAGATTTTCTCTCTCTAAAACACCAGTGACGGGCAAAGATGCTACTGCACTGGCAAGCAGAGAGGCGGCAGGAGGAGATGAGGGTCGAGCAGGCGAAGTGCTGGAAGTGAGAGAAGCTGTTGATGCCATAATATCACCTTGTTTTGTGGTTAAAATTTAATCATTGAGTTCTTATTAACGCTTGTAAGTTTGCAATGTTTTCCATTTGGTATAGGGCCAGCACTATTTTTTTAACGGCTGCATTATCAGAAGTTTCAGAGAGATAGCCCTCAAGTTCATTTGCCCTCAATAAGCGCTCGCAGGCTGCGAATAGAGCGGTATGAGGGATGAGTTTTTCTGAACCTGGAGCTAATTTTTGCAAGACTGTCAAAATGAGAGGGTAGGTGTAGAACGGAAAGGGGTAATTAAGGTCTTCTTTTTGTTGGTCCAGCCATTCCTCAATCTCTGAAGTTTTGGCATTAGGCGTTTCGAGGGTTACCCGTAAGGTTTTAAAGAACACAGTATTCGTCTGAAGGGCTGATGTCACCGCTTCTTTCGAGGTTAATTGGATGGTTCGTTGATGGACTTCTTCTTGGATATGGTCGCTGAGTCCTAAAGCATCCAGCCGCTGAGAGCAGGATTGACGAAGAGTCATGAAGTTTTTCCATAGGTTGCCATCAGCGCGACTTTCAAGACCCGGTTTACTTTCTAATTTTTGCGCTAAAAGGAAAGGAAAGGGATGAAAAGGGTCGTTGGAGGCTTCCGTCAACCACTTCTGTATGTCGGTTGTGTTATTTTTGAGCTGTAAATCAAGCCGGTTCAAGAAATCAATGGCTGAACCCAGGTACGTATCGAGAGCTTCTTTTTTCTTTTGTTCCTCTCTCACCGCCTGATAGGCCGCATGCAGATCTGACGATAAGGCCATCAGCAGCGGTGTGCGGTCTACTTCGGACATCTGAAAAAGGAATGTGATTGCATAGGCTCGATTGACTTCAAGTGAAAGGAAAGAGCCCTGCATAGACATGGGCAATTGCTTAAGCAGCGGTGCGCGGTCTGCTTCAGCCATCTGTAAAAGGTATGCGTTGGTATAGGCTTGGGTCTCTAGCGAGAGGTGAGAGGCTTGTATAGGTAAGGGCAATTGCTTTAGCAGTGGGGTGCGGTCTGGTTCTGCCATCTGTGAAAGGAAGGGGGCTTTTATATCTAAGGGCAATAGTATAAGCAGCGGTGTGCGGTCTGGTTCCGCCATCTGTAAAAGGTATGCGTTGGTAAAAGCTGAGTTCGCTAGCGAGAGGTAGGAGGCGCAGATGTCCAAAGGCAGTTCTTTGAGAAACGCTATCCGCTGCTTTTCCGGCATCCTGCGAACGAATCTGAAAGCGAATTTCATCTGCTGAGAGGTGCGCTCAGCAGGAGGAATCCGAAAAAGGAATGCATGCGAGTAGGCTTGATTGATTTCTGTAGAGCGAAAACTCAACTGGCGCGTCACAATTCCGATAGGGGTCAGAGGAATGACTAGAAGTAAAGCACAGATATAGACAACGACCTTCTTAACAGTGCCGAAGAAAGGGGGAGGAGGCATGGGGCCGTAGACCCGAGGAACGGGGGCGGTTTTTCCTTGGAGGCATTTGTATTTATGCTCACCGATGAGATGCTGCAAAGCAGAAAAAGCAATATTGGTCACAGAGTTGAAAACATTGCGTCTATCTAATGTCAACCGCGTTGTAAAAAAAGCATCTAATCTTCGAATTGTCATATCAATGCCGTTTAGGCTGCCGAAGATACTAACATGGACATTTTCTTAACGGCAATGGTTTTCAGTGTGAAATTTTCTTTACAAGCACGTCTTCTGTGAGACCTTCGATATGAAGATGTTTGATACGGCTGGTTTGGCCGCGGACAAGAGTGATGGAGGATTTTGGGATACCGAGCTCATCGGCAAGAAAATCGATGAGTTCTTGGTTAGCTTGATTTTTTTCCGGGACGGCATTGAGACGAACCTTGAGGACCCCATTTTCAAAACCGGCAATAGCATTTTTATGGGCGCGGGGAATGACTTTGACGGTGAGATGCATGTTATCCTTTGATGACAAGACTGGGCCTTAGACGTGCGACCATGTTGGCAAGGCCTGCTTGCTGAACTGCTTCGACGACATCATCGACATCTTTGTAGGCATCGGGCATCTCCTCGGCGACAGTGCGTCCCGAGTCGGAGAGGACTGTCACGCCCTTCGATGCCATATATTCAAAGACATTTTTTCCTTTCCAAGCTTTGAGAGATTTCACACGGCTTTGGGCCCGGCCGGCGCCGTGGCAAGAAGTGCCCCAGGTGAGAGGATTGCCCAGGCCTGCCATGAGATGGCTGGCGCGTCCCATATCGCCGGGAACTAAAACAGGCTGTCCTGTCTTGCGGAAAAGCGGAGAAAGTTCTTCAGCATTAGGCCCGAAAGCACGGGTAGCGCCTTTCCGATGGACGCAGAGACGTTTTTTTTCACCGTTGAAGAGATGGGTCTCAAACTTGGCGATGTTATGGCAGACATCGTAGAGGAGTTCGATTTTTTCCGGAGGAATATGGAGCACTTCTTGGAAAGCAGTCCGGACAAGATGGAGGATCTGCTGCCGGTTGTTGAAGGCAAAGTTTGCAGCGGCGGCCATGGCGCTGAAATATCTTTGGCCATATTCGCTTTGGATCGGCGCGGCGACGAGCTGCCTGTCGGGAAGGTTTTCGGCAAAGCCGAGCTTGATGAACTCATCGAGGGTGTCTTGGCAGATTTGATGGCCAAAGCCGCGGGA